>Ga0209510_1003523_pt1 | contig 14583 bp, 14 predicted proteins | sample BiotimSIPDNA_FD_185749 | JGI IMG/M metagenome (GOLD analysis project Ga0209510, IMG submission 185749) | Anaerobic biogas reactor microbial communites from Washington, USA - Biogas_R1 time_0 SIP DNA (SPAdes) (version 2) | ecosystem: Engineered > Bioreactor > Anaerobic > Unclassified | place... | reverse complement strand
GCGCGGGCCTCTCTTACCACCTCTGTCCTCTCCCGCGCGGATACCGGCGATTGCTATACTTATAAGTCCACCCGCTGCCGATACACCCGCCGGGCATGGCGCTCGAGACATTCATCGGGGTCGTCGGGCTGGTCATCGGGGCGTTTGGAGCGTTTTTCATCGTCTACGGAGCGATGATCGCGATCGTCGAACTCCTCGCGCGGGAGACGCGCATACATGAGAGGAGTTACCACGATATACGGGGGATATTCACCACGCGCATCCTGATCGGCCTTGAGTTCTTCGTCGCCGCCGACGTCTTGAAGACGATCCTCAAACCGACGTTTGAGGATCTGATCGCCCTCGGGTCGATCGTCGCGATCAGGACCGTCGTGAGTTACTTCCTCGGGAGAGAGGCAAGCGAGATTCCGGAAGATAGAATGGAACGATGAGGTACTGGGTCTCGCGGTCACCCGCTCTCCCGGGACTGCAGCATCGTCAGGTGTTCGTGCGCCTCGCTGACGACTCGTTTTGAGTTCCCGAAGGTGATCGCCTGGAGCGCCTCGCCGTAAGGGAGCCACTGGTAGGCGATATGCTCGTCCGAGAGCAGCACTCTCTCTTCCGGGGTCTCGATCAGGTAGTAGACGACCTCCTTGTAGACCGTGCGCCCCCGGCGCTGGAAGAAGTAGTGGATCTCCTCACGGAACCCCGGGATGAACGTGGCCTGGGCGATCCCGGTCTCCTCCGCAAGTTCGCGGAGTACCGTCTCCTTCTCGCTCTCGCCACGTTTGCCGTGCCCCTTCACGAGGTCCCAGTGCCCGGCCCCGTACTGCAATATGAGGTACTGGAGATCCGCATCCCGCCGGAAAACCACCGCCCCGTATGACTTCTCCCTCGTCATGACCGTTCAATCCAGTTCTGCAGTCCCTCCCGTCCTTGCGAGTTCACGTCTGGCGATCGCGAAATCCTCTGCCAGGGCCTCCCGGTATGCCGGGTTATAGAGCGCGGCGGCAGGGTGGAGGGTGGGGATGAGGCGAACCGGGCGGCCGAAGAGGGAGCCGGGGTAGACGGTCCCGCGGATATCCGTGATCCGATCAAACTCGATGGCGAGGAAGGAGAGGATGTAGCGACTCGAGTGGCGACCGAGCGTCACGATCACCCCCGGCTCGATGATCCGGATCTGCTCTTCAAGATACGGGGTGCAGGCCCGTATCTCCTCGTCACGGGGATCGCGGTTTCCGGGCGGCCGGTGTTTGACGATGTTTGCGATGAAGACATCGTCCCGGGTAAGACCGATCCCGGAGAGGAGGCCGTCGAGAAGTTTTCCTGCCCGTCCCACGAACGGCCTCCCGGTGAGGTCTTCCTGCTTCCCCGGTGCCTCGCCGATCAGCATGAGGCCGGCCCTGATGTCGCCATCCCCCGGAACCGCGTGGTGGGTGTTCTCCCAGAGGGGGCACTTCCGGCATTCGCTGATGACGGCGGCAAGCCTCTCTATCGCTACCTCTCTTCCCGTCTCACGCACCATGCCCACACTATTGACGATAACTCGTATAACCTTCTTATGCATTGCGTTTTGCCGCCGGCAGACGGCGGACCTGGAGGGGTTCGCCGGCCGGGCCCATTGCCTGCAGACCGGGAGCGGCCGGCCCTCTCACGTGTGCGTAATGCCGCGGGAGGCGGCCTGCGACGGGGTCCGGGCTTCCCTCAAAGATTAATAGCACCGGAGCGGAAGTATATGTAGGATTTATCAATGAGATTGCGGCTCTTTCTTCCCGGAAAAGCGTCAAACCCGGGTTTGGGATGTGAAATCGGGCCGCATGACAAATGGAGCTGTTTACACAATGAGCGATATGGATCACCTCTGTTTTGACCCAACAAAGATCGATAAGATACGGGATCTGCTCGAGCGCGGGGTGACGGTCTACCCCTACACCTTCGAGCGCAGGGATACCGTCAGGAATATCAAAGAGCGGTTCTCCACGATCGGGCACGAAAAAAGCGCCGAAGAGGTCAGCACCGCGGGCAGGATCTACATCGTCCGCGAGCACGGCAAGACGCTCTTCGCCGACATGGGAGACTCAGACGGGAGGATACAACTCTATCTTCGCAAGAACGACCTCGGAGAAGAGCAGTTCGACCTCTTCCGGCAGTACGTCGACGCGGGAGACATCGTCGGCGTCGTCGGCCACGCCTTCCGGACGAAGATGGGGGAGCTCACCATCTGGGTCGACCGGTTCGAACTCCTCGCAAAATCGATCTGCCCCCTCCCCGAGAAGTTCCACGGGCTCAAGAACGTCGAGACCCGCTATCGGCAGCGCTACATCGACCTGATCATGAACGAAGAGAGTCGCGAGACGTTCCGGACCCGGAGCAGGATCATATCGCTCCTCCGGCAGTTCCTCTTTGAGCGGGACTACCTGGAGTTCGAGACTCCCACCCTGCAGCCGGTCTACGGCGGCGCGAACGCCCGGCCGTTCACCACCCACCATAACGCCCTCGACCAGAAACTCTACCTCCGGATCGCGCCGGAACTCTACCTCAAGCGCCTTGTCGTCGGCGGGTTCGAGAAAGTATTTGAGATTGCAAAGAACTTCCGGAACGAGGACATCGACACCAACCACAACCCCGAGTTCTCGATGGTGGAGATCTACGAGGCCTACCGCGACTACAACGACATGATGGACCTCACCGAGGAGATCCTCTCGTTCCTCGCGGAGAAGGTGTGCAAAAGTGCGATCGTCCCGTTTGCGGGCCACGATCTCGACCTCTCCCTCCCCTGGCGCCGCCTCACCATGGAGGAAGCGGTGCGGGAGTACGCCGGCATCGACGTCCGGGCGATGAGCCTTGAGGAACTCCGTGCGTTCGGTCTTGCGCACTGCGTCGAGGGCTGTGAGAGCGCCGCGACCCCGGGAGAGTACCTGGTCCTCTTCTTCGAGCACTTCGGCGAGAAGAACCTCATACAGCCGACGTTCGTCTACGACTTCCCGGTCGAGAACTCGCCGCTCGCAAAGAAACATCGGGCGAAGGAGGGGATGACCGAGCGGTTCGAGCTCTTCATCGCCGGGATGGAGATGGCAAACGGGTTCTCGGAGTTAAACGACCCACTCGACCAGAAGGCCCGGCTCGAGCTCCAGGATGCCAGGCGCCGGAAGGGCGATCTCGAAGCGCAGATGATCGACTACGACTTCATCAACGCGCTCGGCTACGGTATGCCCCCGACGGGCGGCGTCGGGATAGGGATCGACCGCCTGGTGATGCTCCTCACCGGCAAGGACTCGATCAAGGAAGTCCTCCTCTTCCCGCAGATGAAGACCGCTGTCCCCGGGCAGAACGGGGATAAGACGGAAGAGAGCGATGGGGAAGAGTGAATCCTCATCTCCGCCCATGAACGGGCAGAACCGCGCCGCCGTCCACCCCGGCATGACGGTGGACGTCGTGCTCAAACGCGACCAGAAGACCGGGAAGCGCACCCGGGGCGTTGTCGCCGAGATCCTGACAAACTCGTCCTACCACCCTCACGGGATCAAGGTCCGGCTCCGCGATGGGCAGGTCGGGCGGGTACAGGAGATCATCGGGTAAGATTACCCGGCCGTCCGGAGGGTAAACCGGATGGCCGTGCCGGACTCGGGATGCCCGGTAACCCGGTCTTCCGCCCAGATTTTCCCCCTATACCGCGCAATAAGCGTTCGGCAGATGTAGAGCCCGAGTCCGGCTCCGGCAAGCGACTCCTCCCCTTTCCTGAAGATGCTCTCTTTCATCGCATCGGGGATGCCGGTTCCGGTATCCTCGACCGTGACCGTGACCTCCCCTTCACGCTCCTCGACCCGAATGGCGATTGCGACATCCGGTCCGCCGAACTTCGCCGCGTTGCCGATGAGGTTTGCAAAGACTTCGGGAAGGAGGTCATCGGCAAGCACGTCGACCGGACGGCCCTCGTACCGTATCCGGGCCGCAGGGTGGCCGGCAACCTCTGTCCGTATCACCCGGTCGAGATCCATGGGTGTGAGCGTCGTCACGCTCTCCCGGGCCTTCCGGAGGGTGGCGACGCGCCCGACGATCCCCGAACTCTGCTCAAGCCCCGAGAGCATCTTTTGCGCCATCTCCTTACGCTCGCCCTCGAGCGCATCGACCAGGAACTGCGTATACCCGATGGCGATGGCGTTTGCGTTGTTTATGTCGTGGACCATGATGTCCAGGAAGAGGTTTGCCGTCCGGCCGGACTCCTCCAGCTCAACCGTCCGCTCCCTGACCATATCCTCGAGACGGGCATCATACTGCCGTAAAGCCTCCTCCGACTCCTGGAGGCGCCGGATGTTCCCCTTGAGGGAGTCGACCATGATGCCGATGCTCTCCGAGAGGCGAGCAAATTCTGTCCCCGTAGAGACCCGGATCCGGTGGTCGAGATCTCCGCCGGCGATCAGGTCGGCGTCATCGACGATCTCCTGCACCGGGCGGGTGATCCGCCGCGAGACCGGGATCGCGATGCAGCAGGCGGCGAGGCTCGCAAAGAGAACGATGGTGATATGACCGAGCTGCACGTCCGCTATCCGGGCGTCGAGGAGAGTGGTGGTGTAGGTCAGCTCGACGACCAGGCTCTTGTCCGAGGGGCTGGCGGGATCGGAGAGGTCGATGAATATATACCGGGTTATAGTCCCGACAGTCCTATTCGCGAGCGTCCTGCCTTCCCTCCCCTCAAAGATAGCAATGGCGGCCGGATCCACCGCCACGGATACGACCGGGCTCTCCGATCCGGTCACGTTGACGAGCCGCCCGTAACTGTCGTAGATCCGGACCTCTTTGAGCGCGGGGTTCAACCGCATCAGGTCTTCCCTCAGGGCCCGGTAGTCCGGGGCGTAACGGCCGGCCTCGGTCGCATTGCAGACGAGCCCGAGTTCGAAGAGGTAGCGGTGGTCGGGAGAGGGCTGGTAGGCGTACTTCCGCAATATCCCGCCTGCCGGCTCCGTCACGACGCGATCGGCCACGAATACATCGCTGAGGCGGATATCTGTTATCCTGTCATAAAAAGTGGGAAGTTTCCGGAAATCGAGGCCGATGTCCGGAGGGTAGGTGGTGTACTCGACGATGCCCGACTCGTTGATGACGTAGATGTCCATCTCCTCCCCGAGCTCCTCGCGGATCCGGGCAAGGTCCATGGCCCCGGGGTCCCTCCCGGCGCGCTCGTACCCCGCGAGAACCGGGTCAAACCCCTCCGCCATCCGGGAGTCCAGTGTGCCGTCGAAGAGTTTCAGCCCCGCATCCGCGAGGCGCACCGACCGGACAACGCTCTTCTCCGTCTGCTCACGGAGCAGCTCGTCCCCGGCCATCAGGGCCCCCACGACCTCATTGCAGTCCAGGGCCGAGATCAACCCGATCACGGGGAGCGTGATCAGGATCATGGCGAGCAGCAGGTGTGTGCCAAGACGGCGATGCCACCTGCCGCCATCCACCGCCGTCATGGGCTACCTCCCTCATCGGCCTTCCGGAGGGTGAACCGGACGGCCGTGCCGGATTCGGGGTGCCCCGCCACCCGGTCATCGACCCATATCCTCCCCCCATACCGCGCAATGAGCATCCGGCAGATGTAGAGCCCGAGCCCGGTCCCCGCGGCCTCTCCGTTCCCCCGGGCCAGGCGGTTGAAGACCCGGGGTTTTACGGCATCCGGGACACCCGGCCCGGTATCCTCGATGGATATGATGAGATCGTCTTCGTGCTCCTCGATCCGGATGGCGATTGCGATGTCCGGCCCACCGAACTTCGCCGCGTTCCCGAGCAAGTTCGAAAAGACCTCTGAGAGGAGGTCGTCGGCGATGACTGCAGCTGTGGTGCCGTTGTAGGTTATACGGAGGTCGGGGAGTGACCTGATCTCGGATCTGACGATTCGGTCAAGGTCGATCTTTCCGATAGCCCCTGGTTTCCCCTGGATCTCCTGGATGGTGTTGACGTTGCGCACGATCCCGATGCTCTTTGCAAGTCCCGCCTTTGCCTTCCGGAGCAGTTCCGCTTCAGGTTCACCCTCAAGGTCGGTGAGGAGGATGTCGGAGTAGAGGTTTGCGATGTTGTTTGCGTTATTGATATCGTGGCCCATGATGTCGAGCAGGAGCGACGCCGTCCGGTTGGATTCCTCGAGGGCGGCCGTCCGTGCCCCGACCTCATCCTCGAGGGTGCGGTTGTGCCGGATGATCTTCTCTTCCGACTCCTGGAGTCTTTGCAGGATCTCTTTTAAGGATGCGATCATGGTCGATACGCTCCCTCCAAGATGCACGAACTCCTCGCTCCCGCTCACCCGTATGGGGCGGTCCAGGTCGCCGCGGGCGACAGCGTCGACATCCTCGACGAGGATGCGTACCGGCCGCGTCAGGGAGCGTATGGCGAGGGCAGAGAGGCAGGCGATGAGCGAAAGCCCGATGAGCAGGATTTGAGTATGTCGGGCAAACATACCCGCGATCGCATCTTCCACGAATTTCGTGTTGTAGGTCAGCTCGACGACCACGCTCATGTCTGATGCGTGAACGCTATCCGTTCTATCGACGAAGAGGTACCGGATCAGCTCGCCTGTGTCGACGTTCTCCGTCTCAAGCATGGTCCTCTCCCGGTACGCCTTCCGAACCATGCCCAGTCGGCGATCATCGTCGGAATGCGCCGCACCCACGATCCGCTCGCCCAGGCAGTCGAAGACACGGATCTCGCTGACGCCCGGGTTTTCATCCGCTACCTCCCGGATTGCATCCGCATAGCTCAGCGCCATGCGCTGCCCTCCGGACTCCGACACCACCTGCCCGAGCTCGAAGAGGTAGCGGCGGTCGGGAGATGGTTGGTAGGCATACTTTCGGAGCATCCCGGTGGCGAGCTCGGGGACGATCCTGTCGGCCGAGAAAGCGCCGTTGAGTCGGATATCCGTTATGCGGTCGTAGAAGGCAGGGATCTCCTTGAAGTCGTACCCGAGCTCGGGCGGATAGGTGGTGTACTCGATGATACCGTTCTCGTTGATGACGTAAAGGTCCATCCGGCCCCCGAGCTCCTCCTTGACCCGGGCAAGATCCATGACGCCCGGATCCCGCCCCGCCCGTTCGTACTCAACGGCGAACGGACCGAATCCCTCCTGCATCTCGCGGTTCAGGGTATCGTCAAAGAGTTTCAGCCCGGCATCGACAAGGTTTACCGCGAGGACGATCCCGTACTCGGTCTGGCCCCGGAGTTCTCCAGTATCCGCCACGAGAGCCTGCCGGACATCGGCATACCCGACAAACGATATCAGGTAGATGACGGGCGCCATCGCGAGCAGGACGGCAAGCAGGAGGTAGATCGTGAACGGGAGAGCCTGCCGCACCGATCCCCTCAACATCATCCGGGCACATACTCCGCGTTTTGCGCCTCCCCCAGGGCACAGAACATTCTTTCAAAAAGGTATACCTGCAGGTATTTAGTGTGAGCGATTTTGATGTGATAAATGGGGTTTTATCGGTTGTTTTGCCCAGAGAACCCCGGAGAAAGCGGCGGCATGCCTGATTGCAGCGAAGGGCGCGATATCCCGGCAGCGAAGAAAAAAGAGAATGCCGGGGCCGTATCTTGGCCCCGGATCGTATCGTGGAACGGTACGGTGATTTACATCGGGGGCATGCCCATGCCGCCCATGCCGCCACCCATACCGCCGCCCATGGCAGCCATCTCCTCAGGAGAGGGGCCGGCGGACTTGGACGCGGCGATGACGTCGTCGATCCGGAGGATCATGACGGCTGCCTCGGCGGCGCTGGAGACCGCCTGAGTCTTTACCCGGAGGGGTTCGACGACGCCGGCCTTGAGCATATCCCCGGAGACGGCGTTGAAGACATCAAGGCCCATGTACTTCCCGTTTGCACCGCCCTTCTCGTGGGATGCGCGCAGCGCAACGAGCATGTCGATCGGGTCGAGGCCCGCGTTCTCGGCAAGCGTCCTCGGGATGATCTCGAGGGCGTTTGCAAATGCTTCAATGGCGAGCTGGGCGCGGCCGCCGACGGTTGCAGCGTATTCGCGGAGCCTGAGCGAGAGTTCGATCTCGGGCGCGCCGCCGCCGGCGACGAGTTTCTTATCTTCGACGGCCACGCTGACGACCCTGAGGGCATCCTCGATGGCACGGTCGAGTTCGGCGACGACATGCTCGGTGCCGCCGCGGATGATGATCGAGACAGCCTTCGGGTTCTCGCACCCGGTCACGAAGGTCATCTCCTCGCCGGAGACCTTCTTCTCCTCGACAGTGCCTGCCTTACCGAGCTCCTCGGGGGCGATGGCGTCGATGGAGCTGACGATTGCGCCGCCGGTCGCACGGGCGAGTTTCTCCATGTCGCTCTTCTTGACGCGCCGGACGGAAAAGATCCCGGCCTTTGCAAGGTAGTGCTGGGCGATGTCGTCGATACCCTTCTGGCAGAAGAGAACGTTTGCACCGCTCGCGATGATCTTGTCGACGATGCCCTTGATCATCCGCTCCTCTTCGTCGAGGAACATCTGGAGCTGGTCGGGGCTCGTGATGCTGATCTCGGCGTCGACCTCGGTCTTCTTGAACTCGACGGCGGCGTTCAGGAGCAGGATCTTCGCGTTCTTGACGACGCGGGGCATCGCGGGGTGGACGCGCTCCTTATCGATGATCATGCCCTCGACGATCTCGGACTCCTCGATGGATCCGCCGACCTTCTTCTCGACCTTGACGAACTCGGTGTCGACGGTGCCGTCGGCATCGGCAACCATCGTGATCGCCCTGACGACGAGGTCGGTGATCTTCTCTTTGGCGGCTTCGGCGCCCTTGCCGGTCATCGCAGTATCGGCAAGCTTCTTGAGCATCGCCATATCGTCGGATTTGACGTCGACGGCAATCTCGTCGAGGATAACCTGCGCTCTGTCTGCGGCCATCCGGTAGCCGTGGGCGATGACCGTGGGGTGCACATCCTGATCGAGGAGATCCTCGGCGCGCTTCAGGAGCTCGCCTGCGATCACCACGGCGGTCGTGGTGCCGTCGCCGACCTCGTCGTCCTGGGTCTTTGCGATCTCGACCATCATCTTTGCGGCGGGGTGCTCGATGTCCATCTCTTTTAAGATGGTCACGCCATCGTTTGTGATGACGACGTCGCCGATGGTGTCGACGAGCATCTTGTCCATACCCTTCGGGCCAAGCGTTGTCCGTACAGCGTTTGCGACGGCCTTTGCGGCGGCGATGTTGCCTGACTGTGCGTCACGACCGCGGGTACGCTGGCTACCCTCTTTCAGAATAAGGATTGGTTGTCCTCCAAGACTTGACATAGGTATCACCGTTGTTAAGCGATAGAAAGGTAGGTTTGTAGTTCTATATAATAGTATTCACTCGTTTATCATATCGATGAGTTCTGAGCCATCTTCGAGAGTGTGGAGATGCTCTTCGCCGATAAGGAGCGTTTTACCTATCTTCTTCTGCTTGTTGTAATCCGTGACGACGCACATGGCAAATGTCTTCGTGATCTGGGATATATTGCCGATGAGGGAAGCACGCTTTACAACCTTCTGGGTGGTGCCGTAGGCCGTCAGGATGGTGTGCCGGTCAAAGAGCGCCAGAGCCTGGAACGGGGCCTGCCGCATCGCGTGGATCTCCATCCCCATGCGTTCGAGATCGATGAAGACGTCGCCAACTGTGGACTTCGGGGGATTTTCGGGCTCGGGGGTGCGGTAGCCGACGAGTTCGATCGTCTCGACGAGCGGGGCGCTGAAGAGTTCCTCCAGCCGTATCGCGACATCGAGCGTGGTGCCCATGCCGCTCTCGTACTTGCTGATGGTCCGGCGGGAGACCCCGAGGTGCGACGCGAGATCCCCAAGCGACATCCGGGAGCGCTCGCGGACTTCGCGGAGGAGATCGCCCTTGATCTTCACGTAGAGGCCTCCCGGGGATGCATAGACCATCGGCGATATCCCTTCTGCAAAGTAGTCGTAGAGCGTCTCGGGGCTCAGGGCAAAGAGGCCGTAGCGGATATAGACGACGCCGCGCTCGAGTTCCGCGTCGCGAGCGCGCTCCCCGACGATGAGCGGGGTGGCCTGGAGGTACCGGGCGATCAGGTTGAGGTCCCAGGCGATATCGGCGGTCACGCTGTCGATCTGGGAGGCGACTTTGATGATGACGAGGGTGTCGCCTTTCTTCGCGATAAGGTCGAAACTCCGCGGACGGATGTTGCACCGCTCCGAGATATCGAAGTCCGCGAGGAGCATGATGCTGATGACCATCTGAGGAAGGCGATCCTGCGACATAACCCGTAAGAATCGATATAGTCGGAGAAGATATAAATTATAGCGTATGTGGATCGGGATCGACGATACGGATTCTCCTGCCGGGATGTGCACCACCTACATCGGGGCGGTGCTGGTGCGGCGGTTGAAAGAGCGTGGGATCCCCATCACCGGGGCCCGGCTGGTCCGATTGAACCCGAACGTCATCCACAAGACCCGGGGGAACGCAGCGGTCTGCATCGAGGCCGAAGGTGATGCAGAGGCGGTGTTTGCGCTTGCCTGCGCGTGCGTGGAAGAACTCGCGGAGTTTGATGCCCCGGAGACGAACCCGGGCGTGGTGGTCGCCGCCGTCCGGCCGCCGCCGGATTTTTACTATGCGGTGCTCCGGGATTTCTGCACCGTGGACGAGGCGGTCGACGTGCTCGAATCGATCGGAGCCCGTTATCGCGGTTATAAGAACCGGCGGTCGACGTGCTCGAATCGATCGGAGCCCGTTATCGCGGTTATAAGAACCGGCGCGGCCTTATCGGGGCGACCGCGGCAGTCGCGAGCGTCTTCTTCGACCGGACGTACGAGCTGCTCGCCTACCGAAAGCGGGAAGCGTGGGGTACCCCGCGGCAGGTGGACCGCGCGAGCCTCTTTCTGGCCGATGAGACGACCTACCCCCGCACCTGGGATACGGTGGACCGAAAGAACGATGCCGTCGTCTGCGTGCCCCACACGCCCGATCCGGTCCTCTTCGGCATCCGCGGAGAGAGCCCGGCAGCCGTCCGCGAAGCGCGGTCGTACGTCCGCTCGGAGGAGCCTGCCTGCGAGCAGGTCTACACCACCAACCAGGGGACGGACGCTCACCTGCTGCCGGGGGCGATCGGAGAACTCCGGGAGGGGCGGTCCTACCTGGTGCGGGGCGCGGTCGCCGGACTGCCGGCCACCGGACCCGGCGGCCACGTCTCGTTCCTCCTCGAGGACGGCGGCGTCGAGGTTCGCTGTATGGCCTACGAGCCGACCAGGGGGTTTCGCGACGTCGTACGAGCCCTCGTCCCCGGGGATAGAGTGGCTGTCGCGGGGAGCTACAAGGGGGGGAGCCTCAACCTCGAGAAGCTCGGGGTCTCCCACCTTGCCGCTCTGGTTCGCATCCGCCCGCCGGTCTGCCCGGCCTGCGCGAGAAGGATGACGAGCGCCGGGACTGCGAAGGGCTATAAGTGCCGGGTCTGCGGCGGGCGCAGCCGCGAACCGGATGTGGAGAGGTGGGAGCGCCGGATCCGGCCGGGGTGGTACGAGGTCCCCCCCGTCGCCCGCCGGCATCTCTCCCGGCCGCTGGTGCGCGGTGTCCCGGCATGGGAGGAAGATCTCCTTCAATCCGGCCGGCCATGACCTCCACGGGCGGCCGTGCCCCGGGGAGACGCCATGGGCGGAGTTGCCTCGTCAATCAAACTGGCTTTACAAAATAAAGTTTATAATGTTTGTGAGTTAACTTATCCCTGGTGATCCCGTGCCGACCATCAGCGGTGATGGTGCACGTGTCCTGACCTGTCTGCCCATGACGGTGCGACCCACGGCAGATGGGGTTCAGCGGCAGGCTGCACAGAACCGCGGTCGAGTACGCGTGGAGCAGAGACGAAGGCATCCCTCCGGAGATCCTCCGGTCTCCCGGCCCGAAAGTCCGCTCTCTCACGAGACTATCCGGCTCATATCCGGATCTCCGACACGGCGGGACGAGCGGGATCATCCCGTGTCGGCCAACCAGTCATCCCCTGTCTGGCAGCGGGGACCCGATCTATGGGTTCCTGCAACATCTCCATACATTTTTGGTCGTCGGACGTTGCCACAGGGAGGAGACGAGGTGTTATTGTGCATGAATGCCAATACCATCTCACGAACTGGTGTAACGGAATCATGACCTTCAAGTATGGGGATGCGGTACAACAGGCGCGTGTGCGCCCCGGTATGACGGTCGGCGAGCTCGTCGACGAACTCGGAAGAGCGGGGGCCTACAACGGAGGATCCCTGTGGCAGGCGGTCAACATATACGAGCGGATGCTCCGCGACGAGGAGGCGCTGAAGTTCTTCGGCCTCTCGGGCGCCATGGTTCCCGGCGGGATGGGGGGCATCGTCGCCGATCTCATCCGGCGCCGGCACATCGATATCCTGGTATCGACGGGTGCAAACCTCACCCACGACATCATCGAGGCGATCGGCTGCCACCACTACCACGGGGTCGCCGACGTCTCCGACGCCGAACTCTGCGAGGAAGGGATCAACCGGATCTATGACGTCTTCCTCCCGAACGAGGCGTTCATCAGGTTCGAGGAGTTCATGCAGGATGTCTACTCCTCCCTCCCGGAGGGTTCGACGGTCTCGATTGCCGAACTCCTCAACCGGATCGGAAAGAGGCTCGATACCGGGATCCTCGCCGAAGCGGCAAAGGCCGGGGTGCCGGTCTACTGCCCGGCAATCCAGGACTCGATGATCGGGCTGCAGTACTGGCTTTTTTCCCAGACGCATAAGGTCACGGTCAGCGTGTTTGGAGATATGCCCGCCCTCCTCGACCGGTGTTTTGAGGCCGAACGGGCCGGGGCAATCCTCGTCGGGGGCGGCGTCCCGAAGAACTACATCCTTCAGAGCAAACTGATGACCGAGAGCGGGTTTGACTACGCGGTCCAGCTCACCGGCGACCGGCCCGACCTCGGCGGACTCTCGGGCGCGACGCTCGACGAAGCGCGGTCGTGGGGCAAACTCACCGGAGAGGCCACCGCCGTGACGGTCTACGGGGATGCGACCATCAGCCTGCCGCTCCTTGTGGCCGCAACCCTCGAGAGGCTGGAAGGATGACCGAACTCATACTCTCTCTTGACGTCACCGACCGGAGGCGGGCGGTGGCGATCGCAGGGTCCTGCGCACCCTTCGTCGATGCGATCAAGGTCGGCTACCCGCTCGTCCTCGCGGCCGGCCTCTCTATCGTCGGGGATCTCTCTGGTGTCGGCCTCCCGCTCATCGCGGACTTCAAGGTCGCGGATATACCGAACACCAACCGCCTCATCTGCGAGGCGGTCTTCTCGGCCGGATTTGATGCCGTCATCGCCCACGGGTTCGTGGGAGGTGACGCGGCGCGGGCCTGTGTCGAGGTGGCGCACAACCACGGTGGAGCCGCCTACATCGTCGCGGAGATGAGCCATCCCGGTGCGACCGAGTACTTCCACGGCGGCGTGGCCGAACACGGGTTTGATGCCGTCATCGCCCACGGGTTCGTGGGAGGTGACGCGGCGCGGGCCTGCGTCGAGGTGGCGCACAACCACGGTGGAGCCGCCTACATCGTCGCGGAGATGAGCCATCCCGGTGCGACCGAGTACTTCCATAGTGGCGTGGCCGAACACCTCGCCGCGCTCGCGATCGCCTGCCGGGCCGACGGTATCATCGCCCCCGCCACCCGGCCCGACCGGATCGGTCGGCTCCGCGAGATCGTCGGCGAAAGAACGATCTACTCCCCGGGCGTGGGGGCGCAGGGCGGCGACCTCGATACGGTGGCCCGGCTGGTCGACGGCGTCATCGTCGGGAGGAGCATATACGAGGCGGCGGACCCGGGCGCTGAGGCCGAACGGTTCTCCCGCATCCGTCGATGATGAATTCTCCGTTCCGATCCCTCCGGGATATGACGAACCCTATGAGTGGTCTGAGGCGGATGCGGACCGTTCCGCATCTGAAGGGTTAATATATTTTCCTGCAGATACTCGTATCATGAACTGGAGCCCAGAACAGCAGAAACTGGTGGAGAAGTACCGGAGCCTCAACGATATACCCGCCGGCGAGCGGCGCTACAAGTGCCACACCTGCCACTTCGTCGTGGACGAGACCCCCTGCCCGCACTGCGGCGAGACTGCGCTTGAGATCATGTGCCCGCTCGATCACTGTGACTGCCACCACTCCATCGTCGAGAGCATCGAGTACTGCCCGCTCTGCGGCCATGCGGTCTGCCCTGAGTGCGGGAGCCACGATGTCGTCCAGATCAGCAGGGTTACCGGATATCTCCAGGACGTTGCAGGCTGGAATGCGGGCAAACAGCAGGAGCTGAAAGACCGGGTCCGCTACTCTGCCGTATGAGGCATTTCGTCAGGGACGATACGCTCTTCCTCCGCGGCCGGTTCCGGGCAGCGAGCACCGGCATCAACGGTGGTATCGCTGACGTCACGACAGTCCTGAACCATACGGTGTCCCGCGATTTTTGCGACGAACCGCAGCGCTACCTCGAACTTCTCGCCGCCCGGCACGGTCTCTTCCACGAGTATTTCGGGCTCCTGACCGCCGTCGAGATGCGGCACCTCTGCGTGCTCCAGTACGACTTCATTACGGTCTTCATCACCGCCGGGGTGACGAACCCGACGCCTCCCG
>Ga0209510_1003519_pt1 | contig 14598 bp, 15 predicted proteins | sample BiotimSIPDNA_FD_185749 | JGI IMG/M metagenome (GOLD analysis project Ga0209510, IMG submission 185749) | Anaerobic biogas reactor microbial communites from Washington, USA - Biogas_R1 time_0 SIP DNA (SPAdes) (version 2) | ecosystem: Engineered > Bioreactor > Anaerobic > Unclassified | place... | reverse complement strand
GTCAGTACCCGAAGAGCCTGAGCCTAAATCGCCAGAGGAGGTTAAAGACATTGAAATACTGAACCACCTGATGAGGGAAGGGGAATGGACAAGAGATGTTTATGATATAAAGGCTGCAAATGACAAAGTCAGAATGCTCGCAGGGTTATATTTCGATTATTATAAAGGTCAGAACTTGAATGAGCATGATATCAGGACCTTCCTGGTTGTTCCGTTGCTTTTGGCTTTAGGCTGGAGTGAGCAAATGATTAGACTGGAATACATCATCAAGGATCCAATACATCCAAAGAGTCGGTGGAAAGTTGATGTAGCTTGTTTTGATAAAATTGAAGAGGATGGAGAAGCAAAAGAGTTAAGCTCATTTCTGGTGTATGGCGATAGAAAGTAAAGCGGCGTATCCTTGTTGATTGAAACGACGAAATAACAACCAACATTGGAGGGATACGCCATGGAAAATTCTACTCGTTCTATGCTGTTTGAGCCAGATGCAACCTTGAGCGACTCGTTGACGGAAATGCTCAGAAAAGGAGCCCGAGAACTAATAGCGGAAGCGGTTGAAACAGAGCTCAAAATCATGCTGAATAAACATGCTCAAAACAGGCTTCCCGACGGAAGGCTTGCAGTTGTCAGAAACGGATATCTGCCTGAGAGGACCATCCAAAACCAGAAAATTGTAAAATGATTATTGAGACCAAACAGTTTTTCATGGGGCTAGAAGCCCCGATGGGACAAAAATCTCAATATTCATCTTTATTAGCAAATTGTCAAAAAGCTGTGGCTACCAACGGTTACTGTTACAAGCTTTTCGAGAAAGATGACACGGGCAAGATTAACACGGAAACTCCTGATTCCTATTTGAATTTGAGGGCTCCAACCATATAATTCCCCTCTGATAATCAAGGGGAAGGCGTCCTTCAAGGCATTGGTTGACCAATTTCCCTGACAGAGTTACCCTTATGGCAATCTGGTGGAGAACGACCATATAATACTTACATTTACAAGATAATTTTCTTAAAAATCAGCAAATGGGTTTTTTGTGTAAGAATCCACCGGAGTACCAGAAACACGAATCCACCGGGGATATTTGGGGGATGTTTCGGGAAAGCCTTTAACGGCAAGGGTTTTACTGATCTGGTGATTCAAGCGGACTCAAAATCCGCCGGGCTTTGGCCTGTGGGGGTTCGAGTCCCCCCTCCGGCACCAAATGATTACTATCAAGGGGGTCCCCGATCTATCGGAGACCCCCTTGATCTCGTTTACTTCTGTCATCTCCAGGGCAAGGGTACGGAGACAGGTCAGGGCACTTACGGGCAGAGTTATCCCTTGAAAAATGGTGTCCTGCCCGTAAGATAACGAACAGCGCCGCTATTTCCCTCTCCTCTCCTCCAGGAACCTTGCGAACCCCTTGAAAGAGTAGTCCTGATCGCGGTCCATCTCCGGGTCGACAAGCCGGTAGAAGCAGACGGGTATGCACTCTTCCGCAAGGTTTTTCGCGATGCAGGGTGTACACCCCTTGTCGTGGTTCGAGGGGTGAGCCGGACATTCAAGATCCACACAGGTGCAGAAAGGTACTTTTGCCATGAATAACCCTCCCCAAGATGCTGGTCCGAGTGAGGCACCAGTAGATCATACCAGAGTATTTCAACCGGCTCCACGCAAGAGATGCCGAACGGTGGCTGGAACATAAGCAAAAGAATCGAATGGACGCAGACCTCCACGGATCGGCATGACAATTCTACCGTGGTAGAGGATAATCTTTCCGGTATAGATCGTTCCGGGGAGGCTGTTGCCTTATAAGAACCAGGACATTTACCTCACTTCCCATAGAAAAAAAGATAGTGTTAGGGTTCCTTTCACTTATTGTTTCGGGGACATTGCTTCTCCTGGTCTTGAACGCGGGGACGCGCCCCCTGGGGTTTATTGATGCCCTTTTCACTGCCACCTCAGCAGTATGCGTGACGGGACTAATTGTTGTAGACACGGGGAAAGACCTTTCGTTGGCATCCCAGGGAGTTGTGCTGTTTATGATCCAACTGGGCGGCCTTGGTGTCATGACAGCCACCACGGCCTTTTTCCTCCTTATGAGGGAGAGGATCGGCCTCCGCCAGCGCATGTTCTTTGCAGGCGGGTTCGGGCTGGATTCCCCCTCCGGTGTGAAAAGTCTTCTTATCCGGATACTTTTTATAACCTTTGTGATAGAAGGTATCGGTATCATCCCCCTTTTCTTCGGGTTCCTGAACTCGGGAATGACCCATGGGAGTTCCCTCTACTATGCGGCCTTCCACAGCGTAAGCGCTTTTTGCAATGCAGGGTTCTCCCTGTTCTCTGATAATCTCGAAAGCTTTTCCAGGACCATACTGGTACCAGGAACAGTTATTGGCCTCGTGGTTATCGGCGGGTTGGGTTTTGTCGTACTGAACGACTTGAGAGAGATGTTCCGGCGGGCAGAAAAGATTTCCCTTCAGACGAAACTTGTCCTTGTTACGACCGTTCTTCTCGTTATTTCTGGATCTGTGGTCCTGGTCTTGACGGAGTGGGGAAGCGCATTTGGAGATCTTCAGCCAGGCTGGAAGGTCTGGAACGGGATCTTCGCGAGTATCACTCCCAGAACAGCGGGGTTCGATACGGTTGCCCCGGCGAACTTTTCTTCAGCAGGGATCTTCGTGCTTGTGCTGCTAATGCTGATTGGAGCTTCTCCAGGCTCCACAGGGGGAGGTTTCAAGACGACCACTCTTGCGATCCTGATGGTTTCGTCATGGAGTTTCCTGAAAGGACGCCATGAAGTCCAATTATGGAACAGGAGGCTGCCCTTCCATGTCGTTCAAAGATCGATCACGGTGGTCGTTCTTTACCTTGGCACACTGCTTGTGGGTATGGGGTTGCTGGCCCTGATCGAGCCCTTCCCCTTCAGAACGCTTCTTTTTGAGGCTGTTTCGGCTCTCGGGACGGTGGGGCTGTCGCTTGGGGTGACCCCCGAATTGACCTATGCGGGCAAGATCGTGCTTGTCCTGATGATGTTCTGGGGCAGAGTCGGGATAGTGACGTTCCTTTACAGCCTATTGAAGCGCGAGATCAGGGAGAGGGTGTCCTACCCGTCGGAAGAGGTTCCTGTAGGTTAGAAGGGGGAGAAAAAGATGACAAAGAAAGACCGTAAAAACAGGAGCAAACACAGAGTTGTCCTGGTCGTAGGGCTCGGGAGGTTCGGACAGGCTCTCTGCAAATCCCTCGTTGAGCAAGGAAACCAGGTTATCGCTGTTGACCGGTCAAGACAGCTTGTTGAAGAGATGGCGGATATTGTCGATATTTCGGTCCAGGCTGATGCTACCGATGCAGAAGCACTTCAGAAGATCGGCGCAAAAGAGGCCGATATTGCTGTGGTTGCCATCGGGGGGAATGTTGAGGCAAGCATCCTTACAACGACGATCCTGAAGGACCTGGAGATACCAGAGGTCATAGCGAGGGCGCAAAACAATATACACGCGCGAGTCCTTGCCAGGGTGGGCGCTACCCGGGTAGTGTTCCCCGAGAAGGACATGGGGGAACGCCTTGCGGCGATCATGATGCATCCCTGGATGTCGCATTTTGCCCAGCTGCCCGGTTCTTCCTTTTACCTTGGTGAGATAAGTCCCCTTGCCGAAATGGAAGGGAAGACGCTTGCCGAACTTGACTTCCGGACCCGTTACAATGCTGTCGTCCTGTACATTAAAAGATCGGGTGAAAGGTTCATCCCCAAGGCAGATACAGTCATCCGGAACGACGACAGGATTCTTGTTGCAGGACTCAAGGAAGATATTGAAGAGTGGATCGAGGGTTGAGACCGGACCGGTCTCCAATCCCGATATAGTCGGAATTCTTCCCCGTGAACGGATAATGAAATGAAAGGTACCGGAAACATTCTTTCCACGCTGGAAATGCATGCAGGCAAAAGATACGACTCCCCCCTTTGCCCAATTCCCAAGGGAGAAGCCAGTTACTTGCGATTGATTATCAATAGTGTTAGCATCTGTGTATAACTCCCTCCGAGCCTACCTGTCTAAGGGGAATGGACCTATGACAGGAGGCCGAAAGGGTGTCGCTGGAAACGGCGGCGCCTCCCGTGTTTGGGAAGGAGGGGCCGCTGTCATTATGCGTGCCCTCTTCCTGTAGCCAGGAGGGGGCATTTTTAATGGAGGTGTTCGGAATATGAGGAAACTTGTAACGGCAATGCTGCTCCTGGTCTTGTCCTTATCTGTGTCTTTTGTTCCTGTGGCAGTCGCGACGGAGGAACCCCTGGTGGTCTACTGCGGGGCGGGGCTGATGAAGCCAATGGATGAACTCAAGGAAGCATTCGAGCAGGAGGCGGGGATCCCCGTAAGGATGATCTATGCCGGTTCTGGCGAGCTTTTCGGAATGATATCCACCAGGCAGGAGGGCGACGTCTATATTCCCGGTGACATCAAGTACACCAATGATGCCCTGGAGAAAGGCATATCCATCAAGGACGGTATGGAGACGATATGCTATCACGTGCCGGTCATCCTTGTACCTGCGGGGAACCCTGGAAAGGTAAACTCCCTGGAGGACCTCGGCAAGGAAGGCGTCAGGGTGGCTTTGGCGGATGAAAAGGCGGCAGCCATAGGGAATGTGACCGTAGCTCTTCTGAAGAAGAACAACATCCTGGACCAGGTCACGAAAAATGTTGTAACAAAACCGAGCACCACCAACCAGCTGTTGATATACACCGCGACGGCCCAGGTGGATGCGACCATAGCCTGGGAAGACCAGGCCCTCTGGGGCGAGGGCAAGGGGAAAATAGAAGTGGTACGGATACCCTCTGAAAAGAACCTGATCAAGACGATACCCGCATCGGTAGTTACCTATACCAGGAGACCGGAAGACGCGAAGGCCTTTATCCGTTTCATTACTTCCGAAGAGAGCAGATCTGTCTGGGATAACTGGGGTTTCCCGATAGAGAAGCCTCAATAGACAGTTATGAGCAACAGGATATTCAAGGCAGCCCTGGGGGGAGTGACAGTCCTGTTCTCGGGGCTGCTGATCTGGGCGATCCTTTCCCTTATCCTTATGCCCGAGGTATCGGAGTTCGTCGAGAGCACCCTTTCCGAGGAGATGCTCTACAGCATAAGGCTGTCTCTTTTCACCAGCCTGATCTCCGTGGCGCTGGTGATGGTGCTCGCCGTTTCGATAGGTTTTGTACTGGCCCGATTCACCTTCCCGGGGCATAACCTTCTGAGAACCATAGTCGACCTGCCCATGGCGTTCCCTGAGCTGGTCCTTGGGCTGTGCCTCCTTCTCCTTTTCGGTCATGCACCTTTCGGGAAGTGGCTTCAGTCAATGGGAGTGAACGTGGTTTTCAGCAAATATTCCATCGTAGTCGCCCAGGTCTTCACAGCAGCTCCGTACGCCATCAGGGTCGTCTACGGTACCTTCAGGGGGATCAGCCCGAGGTACGAGATGGTCGCCCGGAGCCTCGGCTGCGGGCTGCTGGGCAGTTTTTTAAGGGTCTCCGTTCCGATGGCCAAGGGCGGCCTTTTCGCTGCGGCGGTAATCGCCTTTGCCCGGTGCATGGGATGTTTCGGGACTGTACTCATCCTGGCAGGCGGCACCCGAATGTACACCGAGACCCTTCCCATAACCCTTTACCTGAATATATCCTACGGCAACCTGGCCATGGCCATGTCTTCAGGGATCATCCTGATATTCATATCCCTCGGGGCGATCATCGTATTCGAGGTTCTGAACCAGGAGGTGGTCCTGTAGATGGACCTGCTTTCTGTAAGGAACCTCTCCGTCGACCTGGGCAACTTCAGCCTCAAGGATATATCCTTCGGGGTGCCGGAAGGGTCGTATTGCTGCCTGCTGGGCGCTTCCGGCGCCGGCAAGAGCGTGCTCCTGGAGACGATCATAGGTGCTTTCCGCCCGAAACAGGGGAAGGTCTACCTCAGGGGGACCGACGTGACAGCATGGCCGCCTGAAAGGAGGAGGCTGGGCATTGTCTACCAGGACTATATGCTTTTCCCCCATCTGGATGTCCGGGGCAACATCGCCTTCGGTCTTAAAGGTCAGGGGCTGACAACTGACAAGATCGATCCCAGGGTCATGAAGATCTCCAGGCAGCTTGACATCGAAGACCTTCTTGAACGGGATATTGCCACTCTCTCGGGAGGAGAGCAGCAGCGTGTCGCCCTGGCGAGGGCCCTCGTGACCGAACCGGAGATCCTTCTGCTCGATGAGGCTTTCAGCGCTCTTGACGTGAATACCAGGGAGAGGCTTCGCACAATGATGGCCCGGGTCGTCCGTGAGATCGGCATTACCGTTCTGCATGTAACCCATGACCGGGAAGATGTATGGGCCCTGGCCACCCACGTGGCTGTCATCAACGATGGGGAAATGCTCCAGCACGGGACTCCCGAAGATCTTTTCAGGCGTCCCAGGCCGGGGCACGTGGCCAGCATTATGGGGGCCGGCAACATTATTTCCGGGGAGGTGGTCAGTGAGACCGGGGCCGACCTGGGTATTGTCCTTGCCAACGGGATCCGGCTCTATTCGTCGGAGAACCTGACCATGGGGAGCGATGTTACCCTGTCGATAAGGCCAGAGGATATCATGGTTGCCAGGGATGAGTCGGTCATCTCGGCCAGGAACAGGATACCCGTTACACTTTCAGAGATAAAGCGCCGGGGGCCGCTGACCTGGCTGACAGGAAGATCAGGGGATCTTGAACTTATTGCGATGGTCACCTCGAGCGGCTATGAATCCCTGGAAACCTCCCCGGGGGACATGTGCTTTTTCATCTTCAAGGCGAGTTCGCTCTGCCTGATCGAGGAGAACTTCCAGAAAATAGTATTGGCATCGAATTTTTCGTAACCGGGGAGATAGTTATGGAACCTATAAAATACTCAGCCATCGGGATCATCCGGACCCCTCACAGGTCCAGGGAGGGGACACCCATACAACCGTCGGGAGCCAGGGGTGTATTGGGCCGCATAGAGTTGTATGAGGATCTCAGGGAAGGTCTTAAAGACCTGGAAGGATTCTCTCACCTGATCCTTCTTTATCATTTTCACCTTTCGGAAGGCTACGAACTTGCTGTAAAACCTTTTCTGGACCAGACGGTTCACGGTCTTTTTTCGACCAGGGCACCCAGGAGACCAAATGCGTTAGGCCTTTCAGTGGTAAGGCTTGTATCGATCATCGATGGGGTCCTTGTCGTTGATGGAGTGGACATGGTGGATGGTACCCCTTTGGTCGACATCAAACCTTTTGTCCCTGATTTCGATGTCCCCGGAGGGGAGATCCGTACAGGGTGGCTGGAGCGGAATTCAGAAAGGGCCAGGGCTATAAGAGCGGACACGCGTTTTACCGGGGATATAAAACTGCCTCCAGAGAGTTGACCTCAAGCGAAGTTTACACGGTGATCCGTTCAAAGGGGATCCCTGAAGGGGGGGTCCCCTGTCATCTTCAGGAAGCTTCTCTTTTCCCCCCAGGGACCTGGCTTACGAGGCGTCCCGTTTCATCGCGGTCTCACAATCAATGATCTTCCGCGTTGCCACTATCGGTAATTCGGGAACATAGTGGAGAGTGTGCTGCAGAAGCTCAGGAAGATCACAGGTATTCCCGGACAGATCACGGTCAAGATCGAGGGTGGGGAGCATTATTTCACAGGGGCCAAAAAGGGATCGGGATAACTGACTCCCGGTTCTCAATTCCGGTATGCCAGTGTTGCCTCCAGCTTTGTCCCTGAGGCTTTCTCGAAAGAATTAGCAATTGTTCTTGCTCTTTGCAGCCTCACAAGCGCCGCAGCAAGGGCATCCGGGTCTGACGAGAATCTTTTCTCTATCAGTTTTCTTCTCTGCCTGAGGTCTACCACCCTGTTGCCAGAGGTGAGCTTGTCAGCAAGATAAAGCAGGGATCTTCCCGAAAGAAGAGGCTCGTCTTCTGGGAGTTCCATGTGGTACCTGACAAGATCCGCGGTCTCGGCAAAACCCCATAGTTCCAACATGTCGGCGGCCACATCGGCATGATGGCCAAGAGTCCGGGCCATGTCGTGGAGCAGCGCAGCAGCCTTCAGGAGTTCAGGATCCACATGATCAGTATCCCTTACAAGATTCGCCAGTCTGACTGCCACCTCCCCGACGACCCGGCAGTGTTCACGAACCTCCTGCGGAGTAGACAAGATCTCCCAGAAGGCGAGGCACTCTCTTTCAGTGGGGACATTTCTTCTGATCGCGAGGGATCTCAGTTCCTGGTATTCTTCAAAAGTGTCCATCTCCATGACTGTTCCCTCGTCGGGCGTGTCCAGGGTCAGGGAGCTTGCTTCGTGCTGCTCAAGGAATCCTCGCAATCCCATAGGTCCTTCCCATCTCAGGATGCCTGGGATCAGATCGCCCCGGATCAGAGGGGGATGCCCCCTCTGTCCCAGAAAAGCCGGGAAGACCGCCTCAAGCCCAAGGTTGCTCGAGAAGGACTTCTTCATCTCCCGGAGGGTGGCAGGCCTTACGAGGGGGATGTCGACAGGAAGAAGGAAAAAGGCCTCGAGGTCATCAGAAAGAGCCCTTACTCCAGTCTTAACCGACGAGAGCATCCCCTCCTCGAAACGGTCGTTGAACACAGTTCGGACCCCGCCGCCCGTCGCTTCCTTTTCGATCTCCTTGCGATGGAAACCTGAAACGACCACAAGATCTTCAACGTGGGCCTGGCGCATGGAGGATAGAACCTGATCAAGAGCCGAGGAGCCGGCGATCTCCAGAAGGGCCTTGCATCTTCCCATTCTCGACGAAAGCCCTCCAGCCAGCACAATGCCACCTGTCCGGAGTCGGACGTCGGTCATGCCGGTTCCCTCCAGGCGATCCTTAAGCCCTGGAGGCCTCTTGCCAGAAAAGCTTCCCCCTCTTTTTCGAGGAGCAATACTCCGCCGTATTCGGGGTCATAGCGGAAGGTTTCGGGGAAGGGTATCTCAAAAAGGTTTCGAAGCATAACACGAAAGACGCCTGCGTGGGATACTATCAGCCATCTTCCTCCTTTCACGGCGAAGGACCGGAGGAGCGGAACAACCCTGGCCTCCAGGTCGGCAAATGACTCTCCTCCGGGGTGCTTGAAAGAGTAAAGATCTTTTTCTCTTTGCTCCCATAATCGGGGATACTCCCTGGGGATGTCTGTCTTTTCCCGTCCATCCCAGCACCCGAGGTCGATCTCTGACAGCTCCTCTTTGATCACCGGTTCTATATCAAGGGAGCTGCAAATAATCTCTGCCGTTTCCTTTGCCCTCACGAGAGGACTGCAGAAGCACCCTCTCCATGAGAAAGAGCGTGCCCAGAGGGACACCTTATCCGCCTGGGCTTTGCCTCGCGGGGAGAGCCCGGGCCCGACACGACCCAGAAAGATTGTCAACGAGGAGGTCAGATCGGGCTCTCCGTGCCTGACGAATACCAGGCTGTTCTCAGATGGTCCTTGAGGCTTTTCCTGGTGGCGGACGTGATCTGTCGATAAGTGCTGATCGTTCCCGGTCATTGAAGGGGGATCCACCGCCTTCCAATTACAGCGAGTTCCTGAAAGAAAGCCGGACCGATCTTAGCCGCATCAGCTGCAGACAGCACATGGGTCGGTCCGGCAGTCAATACAAGAGAGCTTCACGGATCAGCAGAACTTTTCCCTGAAAGCCGTTCTTGCCAGTTCGCTCCTTCTTCTGCATTCATCGGAGAGTCCTTCCCCGAAATCAAAGGACCTGCCCGTTATCGACAGGACCCATGCATCGCCGAACCCTGTGCCCAGGTCTCCAAGCAGCGTCAGGAACCATGAAGGCCCGAAGGAGTGGATGTTCAGGCCATGGTTCGATCCCGCATCCGGGCGGACCCTTTCAAGGGCGAATCCATGGTCGTACTCTTCCAGCGAGGCATCCACGAAGAGCAGGATATCGTCCGGCTCTATACCAAGGGCGGCCTCGGGCAGGAGCTGGTGTCCGAGCCAGAGGCGGGTCCTCTTCCCTGCTTTCTCCAGGTCCCTGGCCAGAAGCGTGGCCAGGTGGTGACCTGCACCGTCATCCTGTCTGAAAGGGTTACCGTATCCGAAGATGAAGAACGATGCTCTCCTGTCCGTCAGTTCTTTATCTCTCCCTTCAGGTTCCCGTCTGCTCCGAATATCTCCAGGTGGAGAGGCATTCTCCCCACAGCATGGGTCGAGCAGGAGAGGCAGGGGTCGTAGCAGCGGATGACGTGCTCCATACTGTTAAGAATTCCCTCCGTGGGTTCGCCACCTTTGATGTTCTCCCTGGCGACCATGTCTACGCCCTTGCTCATGGCGTAGTTGTTGTGCCCCGTGGCGACGATGAGGTTCACTCCTGTCAGGACCCCGTTCTCATCTATCTGGTAGTGGTGGATCAGCGTTCCCCTTGGCGCCTCGATGACCCCTATCCCCTCGGGGTAGAGCTCCGTAGAGGTGACCCTCAGATCGCTGCCTGTTATGTCGGGATCTTCAATGAGTTCCTCGATCCTCTCTACGCCGTAGAGGGTCTCGATAAGCCTTGCGTAGTGATAGTAGAGGGTCTTGTGGACCATGCCGTCCTCCGCTCCCTTGCGGAATTCTGCCAGTTCAGCCGACGCTCCAGGGGTGGAGATGTCGTCGCATGCGTTGACCCTCCCCAGGGGCCCCACGCGGTAGCTCCCGTGGGGGAATCCCATGGGTCTGTAGAAGGGGAACTTGAGGTAGCTCCAGGGTTCTACGTGCTCCCCTATGAAATCCAGGTAGGCCCAGTCGGGGAACTCGTCGATTATTCGCCCCCGGGGTCCCTTCAACCGGATGTCACCGTCGTATATTTCCAGGAATCCGTCCTGCACGAGGCCCATGTAGGCTGTCTCAAGGGTCGCGAAGGAGGCGGCCTTCCCGGCGTTCTTTTCGAGGTAGCCCTTCACCAGTTCGATAGCTTCCTTCACTGCGGCCTTCATCTCGGGGATCTGGACACGGATCGTATCAACCTCTGCAGACTTGAGCGACCTGTTAACGCCTCCGGGGATGCTGTGCCAGGGGTGGACCTTCTTGCCACCGAGTACCTGGATGATCTCCTGCCCGAACTTCCTCAGCAGAACTCCCTTGACAGCCAGCCGGGGGTACTTTTCTATCACACCGGCAACGTTCCTGATCGCCGGGTCGGCGTCGAACCCGAAGAGAAGGTCCGGGCTGGAAAGGTGGAAAAAGCTGAGAGCATGGGACTGCACGAACTGTCCCATGTGCATAAGTTCGCGGAGTTTGTGCGCTGTCAGTGTAAGTTCCACACCGAGAAGGGCATCACAGGCCTTGGCCGAGGCAAGGTGGTGGCTCACGGGGCATATCCCGCATATCCTCGGGGTAATGACAGGCATCTCGCGAAAGTCTCGTCCCTTGCAGAAGTGCTCGAAACCCCGGAACTGGGTCACGTGGAAGCGGGCCTCGTTAACGTTACCGTTCTCGTCGAGATGGACGGTTATCTTCCCGTGGCCTTCGATGCGGGTTATGGGGTTGATCTCTATCTTCTTGACGGTAGCCATGTTCCTTCCCCCTCTAATCGTAGCGAATCTTTTCCGAGGGTACCTTGGGGATCCGCCCCTCGAGAAGTTCCTGGAAAACCCAGAGAATGGTGTCCGCATCGGGCGGACACCCCGGAACGTAAACGTCGACTTTCACCTCGTGGTCCACCGGGATGGCCTGGGGGAGAAGCTGGGGGATATCGTCATGGGGTATTATTCCCTCAGGGTTGACGGTGCTGGGCGAATCCAGGTAGGCCTCCTTCAGCGCACACTGTCTGTCGGAGAAGTTCCTCATGCAGTTAATTCCGCCGAAGACGGCGCAGTCGCCCCATGCCACGATTATGTCGCACTGTTTGCGCATCTTTCTGGCAAGATGGAGCTCCTCGTCGTTGCCGAGAGCTCCGTCGATCACTCCCACAGTCGCTTTGGGTATCTCCTTGCTGTCGACGATGGGTGAGTATACTATTTCGACCTTTTCAAGCAGCTCTACTATGCGCTCGTCGATATCAAGGAACGACATATGACAACCAGCGCAGGCCTCGAGCCAAACTGTGGCGACCTTGACCTTCGACATCAGTTCCGCACCTCCTCGAGCGAAACCATCCGGGCGTCCGCCGGAGGCTTTTCACTGGCGAACAGGTTCCCGCATGGAGATTCTTTCGGTTTTCCCGGTTCGACCCCCAGACCTGCCGAGAGGTCTTTCAGGATCGAAGAGAGACCCCTGATCTCCCCCTTGGGCGGCACGACCACGTTCAGCCGCCGCCTCTCGCCCTCGATGGTGCAGTAGTGGCCGCTGCGCTCGAACCAGGCCGGGGCCGGGAGCAGGACATCGGCGAGGTTGACCAGCGGCTGGGCCCAGAAGGGGCAGTGCACGACCACGAATTTTGTCCCCGATATGGCGGAAAGACTCTCCTCGTCCTCCGGGACGAGGCCGGTGGAGTAAACGTAAAGGAAATCGAGCTTTTCCCTTCCGAGCCAGGGTTCCCTGGCGAGAACGGTATTAATGGTGCCCAGGCTGTTGCCGCTTACCACCAGCGGGACCACTCCCATGCCGTCTTCGAAGAAGGCCCTGGATGCAATGGCAAGGTTGACCGCCGATGTCACCGCCACTGGATCCCTGGACAGGCAGCCTCCAAGTACGAAGACGGGTCTTTGGGAGCCCGCAAGCTTTTCGAGGATCCCTTCAACGGTCTCTTCAGGGATGCCCGCCTTTCCGGCCAGTTCTCCGACAGATATCTTGCCTTCCTCAAGTGCCTTGCCCCCCGATGCCTTCAGTCCGGCGACCAACTCTGCCAGACCCTCGACGAGGGCCGCGCTCTGTCCGGGTGTCGGGCATACAGCGTCGATGTCGGTTATGTCAGCAAAGGGGCTTGTCCTGCAGGACAGGTTCAAGAGGGTTGCGCCGTTTTTGAGGGTGCCCACCCTCATGTAGCTGGCTATGACAGGGGCTTCTTCATCCGGGTCGGCCGACAGGTTGACTATGCAGTCGCTGTTCAGGATGTTATGAGCGGCAGTGAAAGGGCGTATACCCTGTTCGCGGAAAGGTTCGAAACCCTTGACGAAGCCCCTTAGAACGTCTCCGTCAAAGGTGTCCAGGCGCTCCATGCCCAGGCCGTCCTTGAACAGGGATACGAAAAGGGCCAGTTCCTCGTCGGTGCAGAGGCTGGAGACAAGGGCCCCACTGCTGTCGGCCTGGTGAGCCTTCCCGAAGTTCTCCGCCACCAGTTCAAGGGCCTCTTCCCAACTGGCTTCCCTGTAGTGGGAGCCCTCTCTTATCATGGGTACGGAGATCCTCTCTCGCTCGGCAGATCTTGGAAGGGTCCACCGCCCCTTTTTGCAGAGCTGTCCGCCGTCGGGTTCAGTAACGGAGGTCCCTTCGACCCTGACAATGCTCCCGGTCCGCACGTAGGCCTTTATTCGGCATCCGACGGAACAGAGGGGGCATACGCTCTCGACCGCGTCGTCGCAGTCCTTCCTGCGCCCCCTGTAGGCGAACTCCCTGAGAGTGATCGTACCGGTGGGGCATACCTGCGCGCAGGCTCCGCAAGTGGTGCAGGTGCTGCTCTCCCCGAGCCTTCGTCCCAGGTCGGCGACGATGGTGGCGTTCCAGCCCCTTTTCTGAAGGTCCAGCGTGTGGGTCCCCACCTTCTCGGCGCAAACCCTGATGCAGCGCAGGCAGAGTATGCACCGGTTGTGGTCAACCTGTATATCCCGGTGGGTGGCATCGTTATCGAAAGCGGCGTAGAGAAAGGGGTAGCGGACGCTGTCCATACCGTGTTCGATGGCCAGGTCCTGCAGTTCGCAGTCGCCGCTCTGGGAGCAGTACATGCAGAAATGGTTCCGACCGGCGAAGATCAGTTCAAGCATCTGTCTCCGGTATTCCCTGAGCTTCTCCGTCTGTGTGTGCACGACCATGCCGTCCTGGGCAGGGGTGGTGCAGGCTGTAAGCATCTTGGGGTTTTTCTCCACCTCGACAACGCACATGCGGCAGGATCCTATGGGGGTCAGGCCCTCCAGGAAGCAGAGAGTAGGTATGTACACGTCGTTCCTGCGGGCAACCTCGAGTATGGTGTTCCCCTCTGCGCCCTTGCATGCTTTACCGTCTATGGTAAGGGTTATGTCCTTCATCCTTATATCCCCCCGCCTCTTATTCTTTGAAGACTGCCTGGAAGGGGCAGACCTCAAGACACGTTCCGCACTTTATGCACTTTTCCTGGTCGATCTCATAGGGGGTATTCCTGTCGCCGGAGATGCATTTAACAGGGCAATTCCTTGCGCATAGACCGCACTTTTTGCACTTCTCGGGGTCGATGAGGTAGGAGATGAGAGCGCTGCAGGCCTTTGCGGGACACTTCTTGTCCCTGATGTGGGTCTCGTACTCGTCCCGGAAATACCTCAGTGTAGTAAGGACAGGGTTGGGCGCGGTCTGGCCGAGGCCGCAAAGGGACATCTCCTTGACCATTATCGCCAGGTCCTCCAGTATTTTGAGGTCCTCCATCCTGCCCTTTCCTGAGGTGATCTTTTCAAGGATCAGCAGCATCTGCTTGGTGCCCTCCCGACAAGGGACGCATTTTCCGCAGGATTCCCTCTGGGTGAACTCCAG
>Ga0209510_1003516_pt1 | contig 14614 bp, 19 predicted proteins | sample BiotimSIPDNA_FD_185749 | JGI IMG/M metagenome (GOLD analysis project Ga0209510, IMG submission 185749) | Anaerobic biogas reactor microbial communites from Washington, USA - Biogas_R1 time_0 SIP DNA (SPAdes) (version 2) | ecosystem: Engineered > Bioreactor > Anaerobic > Unclassified | place... | reverse complement strand
CTCATTCGGAGATTATTTCTGCCTGTATGAAACCTTTGCCGCGAACAATCAAAGGAGTTTGAATTGGAAATAGAAATCAGAAAAGTCAATCTCAGCGCGATAAAGCTGAATCCGGACAATCCCAGAACCATATCTGACGCCGAAATGGTCCGCCTGGTAAAATCCATTACGGACTTTCCCGAAATGATGTCTCTGCGTGAGATTGTGGTCGATGAAACCATGACCGTCCTCGGGGGAAACATGCGGGCGCTTGCCCTCCGTAAAATTGGAGAGAAGGAATGTACAGCCAAGATCGTCAGGGGGCTGACCGATGATCAAAAGCGTCAGTTCGTGATCAAGGATAACGGATCAATGGGAGAATGGGATTTTGATCTGCTGGCAAACAACTGGAGTGACTTGCCGCTTGATGATTGGGGTGTGGACCTCCCAAGTGATTGGGCTAATTCATTGGATATGGATTCCATGCCAGAGGCTGGCAGTGGGGAAGAGAAGAAGAAAGAAACAATATGCCCTAAGTGTGGATTTTCCTATGCAATCTGAAATAGCATTCCTCGCGTATTATCCAGACAAGCAGAGGCAAAAGAATAACAGTTTCGAGGGAAACTATAACATCGGGGCCAACGTTATTATTGACGTACTGAGGCGCAAGGGGATTAATTGCGATATCTGCACGCCCGACACGGCGCAAAAATACAAGATCGTGTTAATTTCCCTTACATCTGATTATGATTGCCTTGCCCTGTATCGGGCCGTCGCCTTACTTCCCACTTGGCAGCCGGGACGAAAGTTCAAGGTAATCGCTGGTGGGGCGGGGATGCAAAACCCGACCACGATCAGGAAGTATGTTGACTGTGCCGTGTTTGGTAGGGCTGAAAACATTATCCATCCACTAATCGATTGCATCATGGGCGGCAGCACTTTTACCCATGAAAGCGTGATGAATCTACCTGATATTCATCCGGTAAAACTGGCTCAATCGTTTGAATTGTACCCACATAAAGTTGATTTAGGTAATGGACGTGGTTGTCGGCAATGGAAAGAGTCGTTTATTGGATGCCCAAATAAGTGCCTATTCTGTCACTATACATGGGCTCGCAAGCGGGCCGGGAGCGGAGAGACATACTATCAAGGCGATTTGACCATGAAAAGGTCTATCGAATGCCTATGGAAAGACATTCCCAAGATTACCAAGAAAGAGGGACGTATCAGGTCGGCAATTGATGGATTCTCTGAACGCCTTAGAATGGCCTATGGTAAGAAGATCACCAATCAGGAAATCATTGAAGGGATAAACCACCTCGGCAGTTTTAAGGGGACCACCGTTATTTTGGCCTATAATATAAGCAATATGCCGCACGAGTCAGAGGAAGACCGGGAGGAGCTCTATTTAACAGTGAGGCAGGCAGCCCCAAAAAACAGGGTAATCCTCGTCTTCCAGAGCACGCCTTTTAGGCCATCACTCTTAACGCCCCTGCAATGGGCTCCCGTGACGCTCTACCCGGCAACGTCGGATCTCTCCGCCCAGGTGATCCATGATAGTGATAATCTCCGCGTGATGCACAGTTTCAGCAACGAAAGCCCGTGGTCGCAGCTTGAAACGGTCATTGTATCGAGGGCTACGCCTGAGACTGACAGGCTATTTCATGCGATATGTTTTCATCCGAAGCTAAGGAGCGGTACGGCGCGTCAGAAGGTCGGATTGCTGCAGAGAAGCTTTGATCTTTCTCCGTATCTCAAGGAATACAACAGGGAAGAAAAGCACCCTGCGTGGTTCCTGTCATCCTATACCGACAACGCGAAATTACGCAGGGCTTATGATGTTGCGGAGGGTAAGTTCAGATGACCTCTTTATCTTTCCTCGGCCTCCCCCCTTTTTTACCATTGGCGCGGGAGGCGGCGGCCTTTTTCTCGGACCGGACGCGGCCCAGGGCGGCAGCGGCGGCTGATCGGGCAAATATCTCCCTCACCTCTGACGGCTCGGTATATGGCGACTCCTCTCGCCATACAAAATCCTCATGCTGGTCGCAACAGCAATTTCCAGCGTGGCCGCCGTGCAGCTCGGTCCTCCATGATCCTCTTTTGTCGCGGAGTAAAACGGCGTGTGAAAAATTAAGGTTGATATTTGCCAATAACTCCCTCTGTGCTGATTTTGCGTCCATGATCCTACTCCTTTCTCGCGCCGATAATGGTGCGGGTGATGTAGCTGTCAAGCATACTGTCTTTAACGGTATCGTTAGGCAATGCAGCCGTTTTCTCGATCCATCCTTTAGGGGTTTTTACTTTTGCCGTGATATCTGTGCTGCTGGCTTTGGTGTATATTTTGGTTGCGCCGTCAATCCTTATCGTGTCTGCATAGACGACGGTCCCTGCGGGGATTTTTTCCCAACCGGCAATCAGAAGCGGTTCAACCTCACTCGTTCTAACGGTGATATCACACCCGGCAATTTGTCGTGCTGCCTCTTTAATTTTTTCGGCTCTCTCGTTCATTTTCTTAATCCCCTCTCATGTTGTTTTGTGATTACAAGATAATCCTAGCGTTAGGATTTGTCAAGAAAAATAATGCACCATAACCAATTGAAACAACCAACATTTTAAAAAAATAGTCACGGAGGTGAAAAATTGCCACGCGGCGGATATCGTCCGGGCGCCGGACGTAAAAAAGGCGCAAAAGACAAAGCTCCCCGTCAGGTCAGTCCGGAAACAGAAGAGAAAAAGAAGCTCCGTGAAATGCTGGCCTACGACAAAAAGGCGAAAGCGAAATTTTACCAGGAATTCTTGGTCCGGATCAGCAAAGGGGAATCCCTGTCAATCTCAGAGAAAAAGCTGATGGACAAACTCGGCACGGAGTTGGCGGCGGATCTTGCAGAATCGGCACCGGAACCAGAGGCCGGCAATCTTGATGCCTACGATTACCTTCGCAGTGTGTGGAACGATCCGAAGGTGGATGCTGCGCTCCGGATCAGGGCGGCGGAGGTCGTATTCCGGGCGCAGGCGGAGGGCAAGGGAAAGAAAGAATTGTCAGAAGAGCGCGCCAAAAGAGCAGGCCAGGGCCGGTTTGCCCCGTCTGCGCCTCCTAAGCTGGCGGTGGTGAAATGATGGACTGGTCGACATCCTGCCCGTCATGGGAACAAAAGATCGCCACACGGGAAAGCCTTATATCCATTCCACCCCTCTTCCCGGAAGAGGCCGACAAAGCCCTTGCCATTTTCAAGGAACTGCGCCTTGTCGACGTCTTGGGGCGCCCAACTCTCGGAGAAGCTGGCAGGTCATGGCTATTTGACTTTGTGGCGCAGATCTTCGGGGCTTACGATCCAGACTCCGGCAGGCGTTTGATCTCTGAATTCTTTTTGCTCATTTCCAAAAAGAATTCCAAAAGTACCGGAGCCGCCGCAATCATGATGACCGCTCTCATTCTCAACTGGCGCGAGTCAGCAGAATTCCTCATCCTGGCGCCAACGGTCGAAATCGCAAACAATTCATTTTACCCGGCTCGGGACATGGTGAAGGCCGACGACGAGCTTGCCGACCTGATGCACGTGCAAGATCACCTTCGGCAGATTACGAACCGCATTACCGGGGCGACACTCAAGGTCATTGCAGCGGAAAATGAAACGGTCGGCGGAAAGAAAGCAACCGGAATTCTCATCGATGAATCTTGGCTGTTCGGGAAGAAGCCGAACGCCGAGAACATGCTCCGGGAGGCTTGCGGCGGGCTTGCCTCCCGCCCGGAGGGGTTCGTTATCCACCTGACAACGCAATCCGACGAAGCGCCGGCAGGGATCTTCAAGCAAAAATTGGATTATGCCCGAGGGGTCCGTGACGGGAGGATCGATGACAACAGCTTTCTTCCCTTGCTTTATGAGTTCCCTGAATCAATCCTGAAGGAAAAAGAATCCCTCGGAGTCCGAGAGTTCTTCTCGAAATACGCCTACATCACGAATCCCAACCTCGGCGCCTCGGTTGACCAGGCCTTTCTGAATCGTGAATTCAAGAAAGCGGAGGAGGCCGGGGAAGAGTCCATGCGAGGGTTCCTCGCAAAGCACCTCAACATTGAAATGGGGATGGCCCTACGGACTCAGCGGTGGGCAGGCGCGGACTTCTGGGAAGCATCAGCCGGCGCGATGTCTCTCGAAACAATTCTCGAACGCTCGGAGGTGATCGAGATCGGCATCGACGGCGGAGGTCTTGACGATCTTCTTGGTCTTGCAGTTTTGGGAAGGGAAGCGGAAACTGGAAACTGGCTGCTATGGACAAAGGCATGGGCTCATCCGGTCGCGCTGGAAAGACGGAAATCTGAGGCGTCGAAATACCGGGACTTTGAAAAGGACGGTGATCTTGTCATCGTTTCGGACATCGGCCAGGACGTGCAGCAGGTCGGAGAGATTGTGCGGAAGTGCGACGAATCTGGCCTCCTTGACCGGATTGGAGTCGATCAAGCCGGCATAGGTTCCATCGTTGATGAGCTGGAGGCTGGTGATGAAAACGGTGAGGGTGCGATTGCCCACGACCGAATCGTCGGAATCCCTCAAGGCTGGAGAATGAACGGCGCGATCAAGACAGCAGAGCGCAAGGTAGCAGAAAAGACACTGATACATGGCGGCCAGAAGTTGATGAACTGGTGCGTAGGAAACGCCCGCGTTGAGCCGCGCGGAAATGCAATCTTGATAACCAAGCAGGCCAGCGGAACGGGGAAGATTGACCCGCTGATGGCTGTTTTTAACGCGGTCGCCCTGATGGCAATGAATCCAGAGGCGAAGGCACCGAAATCGGCCTACGACAACTTAACGGTTGACGAAATCAAGGCCCGCATGGGATTATAGGAGAGGGTATCATTGGAAAATCTGCCGGAACGTCCGTACTACAAACCGCAGCAGATAGCGGTATATTTCAACGTCCACGTCCGAACCGTTTATGGTTGGATCTCCGAGGGAAAGATTGAGGCCGTTAAAGTCGGTGGGTCAATGCGGATACCAAGGCAGGCCGTCAAGGCGTTTGCCCGGCCTGCCGTCGAATGACCTACCATAAGCCATCGGTTATAACTCCGCGTAATGATTGGAGTTTTTTTAATGCCCTGTCCCGTACCGCCAGATAGGGATTGTCAATCGGGTTCATCGTGCGCGGATGCTGCACAATCAGTCCGTTTTCGTCAATATTTTTCGTTGCTTCTTGGTACTCCAGGAAGCAGTCCGCATACTGAGCGCACAGGTCGCGCCGTTTATTGAGCCGAAGCAGGTGCGTAATAATTTCTTCTTTCGTCATTTCGCCCATGTTTTTATTCCTCCAAACATTTTTAAGGTGCCAGTTTCAAAGGCAAGGCCGAGCTGCGTAGCGTTCATGGCCTCGATATTTGAGCACTTTGGCCGCAAGACGGGCAGCTCATTTTCAATTTTAGCGACCAGATCGAAATCCGGGCCGCCCTCTGTGATGTCCAACTGTTCAAAGCGGGGGTTAAAATTCAGGTTCATCGATCCACGGAGAAGCACCTTGAAATTTGCGTTTTGGACCGTGGAAATCTTCGCGTGATTTTTGCAAACTCGCACCGCCTCTGCGCCGAAACAATCGCGCCATTTCTGGATTAATGCGACATTCCTGTTTTCTGCGGATCGGTCGATTACCAGACGACCACCTGAAATGGTCTTGTCTGCCATAAATGACTCAAAACACTGCACCTCGTAGTCCGCTATCGCCCACGTCCAGACGGACACAGAGCATGGGCCTATCTGGTCAATGACCACGTTTATGGCGTCGAGCATGGAGAACTGTCCGCGTGTGATGGCGAATAGGGACATGCCCGGCTCAATGGTTCCGATGCATTCGTGGGCAGAGGCGAATGATTCGACGACACGCTTTTTTCTGGATGATCGTGCAGAGGAAATCATTTCAAATACCCCCTCATCAACTCAATTATTTTTGCCTGCTGGCTTATGCCGTCCTGGGCGCACCGAGCCTTAAAATCTCGGCGGAGCGATTCCGGTACATTCCGAATGATCATCGACACCGTGCCTATGGGGTTATTTTGACAATCCATCCCGTAATTAACAAGACTGCACGTCTTGCAATCGCCGTCATTTTGGGTGCAATATTCTTTCTTTTTCATGTCACACCTCATCAAGATATTTTGCGGATACAAAATCATTCAGCTTTGCATCATACCAAAGACCATGCAACGTCCCATCGGGTCGTTCGCTCCAGTGGGTCGCGGTAATGAATCTTGCACCATTACCCCCTATTGTGTGTTTTGTCCCTTCGGGCTTTGCGAAACAGCCGCCTTCTCTTCGTTCTGTTACCGTCCCGATCCTTCCGTTTTGGTCGATGATCTTCATGTCAGCCTCCTCCTAATATCCCATGATTTTGCGCATCTTTGCTCGGTGAGCCTCATATTCACGACCCGCCTTCTCTGCTTTCATCTCTTTCTCGATCTTTGTTCGCCATTCCGGGGTGTCTTCTATCGCTGCGATGGCGTCATTAATTTTGTCGAGATTTTCTTTCGTAATTCCTAATTTTCCAATTTTGGCAACGGCTACCGGGTGGTTTGCTTTTTCTGGGCGACCGTAACCAACAACCTCTCCGCCAACAATAGCCCTAATATTTAATTCGCAACATTCAGTTTCCAAGTTATAGCCATCCGCGAATAGCGTTTTCTTTGTTTGCAGCTCAATTTCGACCTTAACTTCTTTTCCGTCTTTTGTGTTCCAGGTGATTTCGTTTTTCATTTTCGTTCTCCTCTCTGTTTTCTTGATTACATAGTATATCAAGATTGGAAAGCTGTCAAGCAAAAAGATGAAAATAAAATGAAATATTTTAAAAATAATTTGCAGATTGCGCTAATTGCGCGTGAAAAAAATCAAGCCAATCGTCATAATCCACCCATACGATACGTTTTCACTCATCAAACTTTGTATTTTATGGCGTGGATTATGGATTGAATAAGCTGAAATTGCTCTACAATTCCTTGAAATCCCGGATTGGAGCCATCAAAAATGGTTTTGACGTTCGGGATTTCTTCGTTCTTGGTGGCCTTGCCCTGCTTGGGTATGGCCTTTTTTTGTTTCGGCCATGGGTGTCGTTCTCTGTTTGCGGTTGCATATTGATGTTGATTGGATATTTCATGAAGGACAGGGCGTAAATGGGCATTGTTTCTCGGATGATACGACCTCATGAGTTCAAGGATCTGTCGGTGGCGGACCCCAAGGCGTGGGATCGGTCGCTATGGAATCTTGCTGGATCGCAATCGATATCCGGAGAGAACGTCACAGAGACAACGGCGATGACTTACGCTGCCGTCTGGAATGCCGTCGAGCTAATTTCAAGTACAATCTCAGCCCTTCCCCTAAACCTTATGCAAGGACAGGGGAAAATGGATCGCATTGCCGATGATAACAAACTCCATGACGTGCTCCACCGTCAGTGGAATCCCTACATGACGGCGAAACGTGGCCGGGAAACGCAGATTGCCCACGTCCTGACATGGGGTAACGGATATGCAGAAATCGTCCGCAATGGATATGGAGAAGTGGTCCAGCTATGGCCTATAGCTCCGGATAGAGTGACTCCCAGGATGGAGAACGGGGCGCTTGTCTATGACGTTAACATGGGAGGTCAGCCAACATTAACCCTTCCCCGTGAAAAAATCCTGCACATCATCGGACCATCCTACGATGGAGTTATTGGTTATTCCCGGATCGCTGTAGGGCGCAAGTCGCATGGCCTCGGAATGGCCATGGAGACGTTCGGGGCGCTCTACTTTGGAAAAGGGACACACCCGAGTGCGGTGATCACCCACCCGAATCAACTCAAAGACACAAAGGCATTCCGGGATGCTGTATCAGCGGTGTACGCTGGACTCGGAAGCTCTCATCAACTCATGGTGCTTGAAGACGGGATGAAAATTGAAAAGATCGGCATCCCGCCCGAAGATTCACAATTCCTCGAAAGCCGCCAGTTTCAAATTCAGGAAGTTGCGCGATGGTTTAACGTGCCCCCGCATAAGCTGAAAGATCTCACTCGGTCCAGCTTCAACAATATCGAATCCGAAGATGCCAGCTTCTTGCGTGATCGCATTCTTCCGGATCTTGTCGATCTTGAACAGTCTTACGATATGCAGCTTTTGACGGACAGCGAACGCAACAAGTCCGGTCGCGGACGTCTCTACTGCAAGCACAACGTAAAAGGGCTTCTCCGGGCAGACACTGCGGCGAGGACGTCCTTTTATCAGGCAATGCTTGATCGCGGCGTATTTTCGATAAATGAGGTCCGCGACCTGGAAGACATGGACCCGATTAAGGGTGGAGATATCCACCTTATTCCGATGAATATGACTACACTGGAAAATGCCGGGAAGCCGCAGGAGTCAACGCCCGCTCCGGTTGTCAAGGAATTGCCGGCGCCCGCAAAGAAGCAGGGCGAAGGAGAACAGGCAAATGAAGACATGGTTTGAAATCATCAATAAGGCAGAAAAGGCCGAGATTTGGATCTATGAACAGATCGGGGAAGATTTCTGGAGCGGCGGAGGTGTGACGGCGAAGCAATTCCAAAAGGAATTATCGGAAATCCGGTCCTCGCAAATCGACCTTCATATCAATTCCCCTGGAGGCGAAGTCTTTGACGGCCTGACGATTTATAATCTCATCAAGCAGCACCCGGCAAATGTGACTACGTACATCGATGGCCTTGCCGCTTCCATCGCCTCCGTCATTGCCCTGGCTGGTGATAAGGTCATTATGGCCGAGAACGCCCTGTATATGGTCCACAATCCTTGGGGGGTCGCCATGGGTGACTCTTCTGAGATGCGCAAAATGGCCGACAGGCTCGATAAGGTCGGCGGATCGATCGCCACGGCTTACACCTCCAAGAGCGGCAAGGGTGAAGATGAAATCACCGCCTTAATGAACGCGGAAACATGGATGACGGCGCAGGAAGCATTCGATTTCGGTTTCATTGATGAAATTGCGGCTGAAATGGATATGGCGGCTTGCGTGAAGTTCGTCCCAGCCATGCAGAAAGCGAAGTTCAAGAACATCCCTGAATCGTTCAACGGACAGAAGAGAACCCCTGACCCCAGAGAATGCGAGCGGACCCTGAGAAAGCTCGGATGCTCGGCTACCCAGGCAAAGGCCATGATTGCCGAAGGATTCCAGAATGGACAACGTGACGTTGATGATTCTGAGATTCCTGAAGATGACGGACAACGTGACGTTGATGGTCAGCATAAGGCCAAGCGCGACCGGATAGCAGATTTATTGATCAGGGCGGAGATAGTTGCACCATCACTTTAAATTCAAGCGAGGTAAAAATATGAAAACCATTACGCAGTATAGAGACGATGTGGCGGCGCTGATGAAAAAGTCGGCGGATATCGACATGAAAGCGGTCGCAGAAAACCGCGACCTGTCCGAAATGGAACTGGCATTGAAAAACGAAATTCTGGATGCGGTTGAGGACACCCACAAGACCATTTCCACCCTGGAACGGCAGGAGCGGATGAAGTCCCTGTTGGAAAAACCGGAAACTGCGGTCACTGTCGAAAAAACCGGGAGGAAGTTCTCCGACAACGCCCGGATTACGGGTGGAGAAAAGCAGAAATTTTCGTCTTTGGGCGAACAACTTGCCTCGGTTATGAGAGCCGGAATGCCCGGCGGCCATGCCGATCCGAGACTTTTCAACGCAACCGGCCTCAATGAAACAGTACCTTCTGACGGTGGTTTTTTGGTTCAGACCGATTTCAGCAACGACCTGCTTCAGGATGTATTCCAGACTGGAATCCTCGCCCCCCGGTGTCGGCGCTTTGAGATTTCCGGCAATGCGAACAGCATCAAAATCAACGGTGTTGATGAAACAAGCCGGGCATCAACGCGATACGGCGGAGTTCTTGGGTACTGGAAATCTGAAGCGGCACAGAAAGCGGCCTCCAAGCCTAAGTTCCGCGAAATCGAATTGTCTCTCAAGAAACTTGTCGGCCTCTGCTATGCAACCGACGAACTGCTTGCCGATGCCTCAGCGCTCGAAGCCTTTATCAGGCAGGCGTTTGTTTCTGAGTTCGGTTTCCTGCTTGACGATGCAATCGTGAACGGAACCGGCGCAGGGCAACCCCTTGGTATTCTGAATGCCGGTTGTCTGGTCTCTGTGACCAAAGAAACTGGCCAGGCAAAACAGACTATCTTAGCAGAAAACGTAATCAAAATGTATTCTCGGATGTTCCCGCAGTCTGTCGGAAATGCTGCGTGGTTCGTCAACATGAACACCCTGCCTCAGCTTTACACAATGAGCCTGGCTGTAGGTACTGGCGGCGCCCCCATCTTCATGCCCGCTGGTGGCTTGTCTCAGTCTCCGTACAATACCCTGCTTGGCCGTCCGGTTATCCCGATTGAACAGTGTCAGACCCTCGGCACACAGGGAGATATCATCTTTGCCGATATGAACGGCTATCTCTTAGCCGTAAAGGGCGGAATTGAATCAGCAATGAGCATCCATGTAAAATTTGACTACGATGAAAGCGTGTTCCGCTTCGTCATGCGTGTCGATGGACAGCCGGAACGTGCAAGCGCCCTGACTCCGTACAAGGGCAACGATACCCTTGGCCATTTTGTAGCCCTGGAAACCAGAGCCTAATTCTAACCATCAACATAAGGCCGGGGTATTTCTTGCCCCGGCACTCCATAAGGAGGAAAGCAATGATTCCCAAAAATACCAAATATGTCCCTCTCGGGGTAGATATTGATTTTAACACGGCAGCAAGCAACCTCTCTGACAGCATAAACATGAAAAATTACCATGACGCGCTGTTCCTGATTCAGCTGGCCGACATCGGAACTGCAAGCCCGGTCCTGCTTGTATATTCAGGGGCAACCAATGCGGCCTGCACCTCCGCGCTTGCGTTTAAGTACCGCTTTGGCGGGGCGGCTGCTGGTTCTGCAAACTGCGATGTTTTCGGAGATTGGACAGATTGCGCGGCAACAGGGCTTGAGCTGACTCACGGCACTTACGACAACTATCTGCTTCAGGTTTATGTTGACGGTGCGGATATGGACATTGCCAATGCTGAAGAGTGGTTGACCTTAGACTTCACTGATCCGGGCGGCGCTACAGGGCAGGCGATTGTCATTGCTGCGCTCACCCCCCGCTATTCCTCGGGGACCGAAGTAACAGCGCTGGTATAGCATAGAAAGACGATAGAGGTGAAACAATGATCATAAATATAGAGCAAATTAAGCAAATCGCCCGCGAAGTAGCCAAAGAGGAAATCGAAAAGGCTCTTGCTGAATGCGTTTCCAAGCAGGAAGCGGCTACAAAAGCGGCTGAAGTACCTCAAAAGGAGGTAAAGTAACATGAATTACAATCGATCAACGATTGACCGCATAGGCGACCTGATTAATGGTCTCCATGTCGAAACCACGGGCGGGATCTTGGTGGCCGCTAATTTTGCAGGCGCAGCCAATACCCAGACGGAACTCTTTAACATTTATGGCCGTATCGGGATCATGGAGCTGTTTATTGAACTGACTGCGGCAGCCGATGCGAATGCAACGCAGGTTCTTTTTAACTGCACTTTTACGACTCCCGTGATTGCCGTCAATGCTATGTGTGCAAAATGCGCCTCTATTGCAAATCTTGGAGCTTATGGCCGGATTGTGTACCCCGGCGGTGCGGTGGCTACTGCGGCAATTATCACTGATAGCGCAGGATTAACCGATGTGGAAATGGCCGGTAAGAAAGCCATTCTCGGAGGATGTTCGGCGGCTGGAGTCAATACGGTCGGGACTATCGGGATGCTGGCAAGCGACGCTACGCAAGCGGCAACCATTGCGGCAACGGGCCATATATTCTATGTGCCCATGTCACCTGGCGCGTATGTAACAGCAGCGCTCTAAAATGAATCACCGGGCGCGGGCGGATCCCTCTCTCCTCTCCCCCGCGCCTTTACTTCAGAGGCATTAAAATGAAGAAAATAATCCTGTCCGTCATTGCTTTCTTGACCCTCTCCCCCGCTATATGCCTTGGCGCTGCAATCACCTGCACACAAGTGCCGCTGCGGCTCGGCTCTTCGGGGGTAATTACCATCACCATGGAATGCACCGGAGGCACAGACGACACCACGATATCCCTGAGTGCGGCCAATAATGCCCTGGTTCTCGGGAAAAAGCTTATGGCTGTATCGGCATTCGTAACGGCAGGCGGGGATCAGCCGGACGCAGCAGACGTGACCGTGAATTGTCGAGGCTTGGACCTGCTTGGCGGGAAAGGTGCGAACCTGATTCCTGCGACCGACATCACAAACGAAACGCTCCCTTACAACACATTCAATGGGCTGTACCGGTTTAAAAACATCACTGGCCCCGTGACTGTTGGAATTGCGAATGAGGGAACGCCAGGGTTTGACGCAACGATTGTTCTGGAGTTCGAGTAACATGAAACGTTTTATTTTTCTTATACTTCTGCTTCTCCTGGCTTGTCCGTCCTGGGCGCAAACTTGGACAGTAACATCCGAAGCAGAGATGGTTGCTGCCATGGCAGGTGATGCAGATGGGGACGTTATCAACATTACGCAGTCATTTAGCGTTACCGATACCACGTTTATCGTTAATAAAGATGTGACTATTCAGGGGATCGGAACCCCTAAGCCTGTTATCACGCGCACCGGAACCGGAGAGGCGTTTTTGTTGACCTCTGGCGCAACTGGTTCGACACTGCGAAACTTTGTGCTTACCGGAGGATCATATGGAATACGAAGTGATGCCTCCGCTAATGCCCGCCGACCGCACAATATAACCATTGACAGCCTTGATCTGTACGGACTGATGTATGGTGGTATTATTGCCACTGGTGCTGATGGTTGGTTAATTACAAACAGCACCTTCCGGGCAATTGGGAGTGGGACAGCTGTAAACACCATTGACGCCCCTATACGGTTTAACTACTCGTTTTATAATTTGCATCTTTGTAATGCAGCGTGGGATGAGTCAGTTAATGCCAATGTTACCGTTACCGCAGATACCGAAACCAAGGTGGAGGGGACAGGCTCAGTTAAGCTCGCTGTGGGGGCTGATGTAACTGCGGGAGAGATCCTTGCTACGGATAATATCGCCTCAACCGGAAACAATTATCTTTACGATAAATACAAACTCGGATTCTGGATCAAGACCTCTATTGCCCTTGATGCCGGCGATCTGCAAATATTGCTCGATGATACCGCAAGTTGCGCCAGTCCACTTGAAACAATCAACATTACAGCAACCAGGGCCGGGAAGTGGATGTTTATCCAGTTGCCGCTTGCTAATCCAAGTTCAGATTTGGCTGTGGTGTCGGTTGGCTTAAAACAGGTTGTAGACAAAGGTGCTTATGACATCTACATAGATAAAATCGCGGCGTACCGTGGCGGTACGAATACGACTATCACAAATAATGTGATTGAGGGTTATTACGACTCCAGTGCTGCGGCATGGAAGACCGGAACGCTGCTTTGGTTCACTTGGCCTAGCGATAATGTGTTAATTCAGGGGAACACTCTGAAAAATGCTGGCACTCATGGGATAAATTTCTATGCTCCAGAAGTAGGGACATATAGCTCGTGTTCTTCAGAAAATGTAATTGTAACAGAAAATTACATCGAAAATGTTGCAATGATAGCCACCAATAACTTAATTGGCTGGGGCGTCGGTACAGGGACAATCAGCAATAACATGCTGCTACAAACGAGCATCACGGCAGGCAACAAATCCTGGGGAATTGAAACATGGGGGAAAGTGTTCCCCCGAAATACCACCGTTACTGGCAATACATTCGGGGGCGGATCCCTGGTAAGTGGTATGCATGGTGAATTTTGGGGGTCAACGATCTCCAATAACTACTTTGAGGCCGACGAGTCCTGTATCTACGAAATGACCGGGAATGCTACGATTACGGGCAATATCTGCAAGATAGTTGACGGTGCTACCCCAAACGTAGCAGGGATTTATATTCAGGGGTTTTATGGGCCAACAGGAGCGGCTACCGTAAATATCTACAATAACATGCTCTACACCGCTAGTTTCACCAAACCTGGAATCTTGGTCGAGGAGGAGTACCAGGCATTTGACGCAATCAACCTCAAAAACAACATCGTCGTGGGATTCCCTCAAGCCGTAGCGGTAGAGCATGTCGCTTCTGGCCTTCCCCTAGTGCATACCAATAACCTATTCTACGGTAATACCAAAAATATACAATACTATGATGGCGCTGCATGGCAGGATCTGGCGCTGGATGCAACGGAATTAACGTCAAATCCCTTATTTGTCTCATCCACCAACTTCCACCTTCTCCCAAACTCCCCGGCTATCAATGCCGGAGTCAACATCTGCACGGCTGAGGGAGTCCCATTCGCAACCTGCACCGGCGACGGCACGGGCTATTGGTATGACAAGGACAATCATAAGGTCCCTGACGCTTATAACCGCATTCCTATAGGCTCGTCAGCTCCTGGAATCGGGCAGCATTTGATGAATATTCGACCCAGCAGGACTATACTACAGTAGGAGGACGTGGAGATTGGAACCAACGTGGCTGGAGCATTTCGACCTGATACAAACTGGATTTGGCGTTATCGTTGGAGTGGTGGCATGGTTCATGATCCGCACGTTAC
>Ga0209510_1003515_pt1 | contig 14618 bp, 10 predicted proteins | sample BiotimSIPDNA_FD_185749 | JGI IMG/M metagenome (GOLD analysis project Ga0209510, IMG submission 185749) | Anaerobic biogas reactor microbial communites from Washington, USA - Biogas_R1 time_0 SIP DNA (SPAdes) (version 2) | ecosystem: Engineered > Bioreactor > Anaerobic > Unclassified | place... | reverse complement strand
AAGTAAGAAAGAAATTGCATAAGATCACTCAACCAATTTTCGTAGTTGTAAGTGAGGCAGATAAGACAGTGAAATTAGAGACTGGTGAGACAATTATTAATGCCGTCTCTTCTAAAAAGAAGAAACTTACCGTATTGGAAAACTCCTCTCACACCATGCTTCTGGATCATGATAATCAACTCATTCTTGACCAGACAATAGCATTTGTGGAACAAAACAGCAGCAACTGGGAATAAACAAGACACCTCCAAAAATCCTGATAGAGCTGTCAGGGTCAATTACTGCCCTTGTAGATTTCGAAAAATGTCAAATTTTATTGACTCTCCGGTGTGCCATGTGTATACTTTCATATTTGCCGAAGGTATTCATTCGGCAATAATGTGGAGTAATTGTGATTAAGCCTGAAGGTAGTTATGTAGACCTGGATATGCCAAAAATCCTCTCCAGCAAGAAGCTGGCGAGTTTGTGGCATTTAATGAAAGGTTATCATACCAACTACCTGATCGCCACGGTCTTTCTCGCCCTGGCAGCCTTTGCGCGTACGAATATGTACCTCGTTCTTGGTCGATATCTTGACCAGGTGATCGGTGAGGGATTTGTTGGCAGTCAGTTGATCCTGGCTGCCCTGAATTTTGGTGCGATGATCGTGCTTCAGGCAATCTCGTCCTTTATGAGCAACTGGATGGCTTCCTTCACTGCAGAGAACACCACCCGCCGCTTGCGCGATTATCTTTTCGATCATATTCAGCGGCTTTCCTATGCTTATCACGCTGAAGCCAAAACTGGAGATCTGCTGGAGCGCGCCACTTCCGATGTGGACACATTGCGGCGCTTCTTCGCTGACCAGGCAGTAGGAATCGGTCGCATTGTCTTCATCTTTGTGATCAACTTAGCCGCCATTTACAGCCTCAGCCCGCGTCTGGCATTGATCTCGATCATCATTGTTCCAATCATCCTGGTTGTTTCCATGGTCTTTTTTAAGAGACTCAGCAAGGCTTATGAGTCCTACCAGGAGCAAGAGGCTGTCCTGACCACTAACCTCCAGGAGAACCTGAGCGGTGTCCGGGTGGTCAAGGCTTTTGCGCGCCAGGAATATGAGATCAATAAATTCGAACTCAATAACCGTGAAAAATTCAATCGCGGTAAAAAGCTGAACCTGATGCATTCCTTCTTCTGGCCGATTTCCGACTTGATCAGTGCTGCTCAACAGATTTTCAGCAGCTATACTGCCGCAATGATGGTGCTCGACGGAGTGCTCACCATTGGTAATTTCGTTACCTTTAACTCGTTGATCGGATGGTTGATCTGGCCTATTCGCAATCTGGGTCGATTGATCGTGGATACATCACGTGCGTTTGTTTCTTTCGGCCGTGTTTCAGAGATCCTTAGAGCTCCAGAAGAAGACTTGCTCTCCTCCACCTATGAACCCGCTGAAGGGATCCTTGGGGAAGTGGAGTTCAAAAATGTTGACTTTGAATATGAAAAGGACCATCCAGTACTCAAAGATGTCTCTTTCAAATGCGAAGCAGGACAGGTGGTCGCATTACTTGGTTCCACCGGGTCTGGCAAGACCTCTCTGGTCAACCTGCTTCCACGCTTTTACGATGTCACCAATGGTGCCATCATGTTGGATGGCGTAAACCTGAAAGAGTATTCGCGGTCCTATCTGCGCTCACAGATCGGCATTGTGGAGCAGGAACCCTTCCTTTTCTCCGATTCCATCCGCGATAACATCACCTACGGTATTCACCGTGAAGTGACCCAGGAAGAAGTTGAACAAGCCGCCCGCGAAGCCGCCATTCACGACGTGATCCTGACTTTTACCAACGGCTATGATACGCTTGTCGGGGAACGCGGCGTAACCCTTTCCGGTGGGCAGAAACAGCGTGTTGCCATCGCCCGCACACTGCTGATCAACCCGCGCATCCTCATTCTGGACGATTCCACTTCTTCAGTGGATATGGAAACCGAGATGCAGATCCGCGAGGCGTTGGATAAGCTGATGGCTAACCGCACTACCTTCATTATTGCTCACCGCATCCAGAGTATCATGGCTGCTGATCTTATTTTAGTGTTCGACAAAGGCGAAATTGCCCAATGCGGCACTCACGAACAATTACTCGCTGAACCAGGTATGTATCGGGATATTTACAATATCCAGACACGTATTGACAGTGAATTACAGAAGGAAATTGACAGTGTCAACGTTCTATGATGAATCCGAGTACGATGACAATGTGACCTCGCAAGGTCCTGTCCTCAGACGCCTGTTGAAGGTTTTAAAACCTCATTGGAAGACCATGCTTTTCGCCATGATCGGCATCGCATTGGTTTCATTCCTGGATGCCTACTTTACCATTCTCAACAAGCGTATTATCGATGAGGGTATCGCGCTTCGCGATGTTACAGCCCTGGTCAGGCTTTTTACCATCTACGCCTCAATTGTTGTGGCGCAGTCTTTTGGCTTTTTCCTGTTCATTTACCTGATCGGTTTGCAGGGTGAACGGGTGCGCTATGACCTGCGTCAGACACTCTTCAACCACATCCAGAAGCTCTCACTCTCGTATTTCAGCAAAACACCGCTTGGCTGGATCATGTCACGCGTGACTTCCGATACAGAAAAGATGGCAGACCTGCTCACCTGGGGCATCATCGATACCACCTGGGCTGTTACCAACATCATCTTTGCTTCGATTTATATGCTTTCCATCGAACCAAAACTGGCGCTGATTGTTATCCTGTCGCTTCCGGTCATGATCATTGTGTCATTCAAGTTCAGGGTAAATATCTACCGTCACTATCGTCAGTCGCGTAAGGCGAACTCGAAGATGACTGCTTCACTGAATGAGAACATCACCGGGGTGCGCGTGGTTAAGGCTCTGCGCCGCGAAGAGAAGAACCTGAAGGCCTTTGAGGTTCTTTCCACGGATATGTTCCGCGAGAGTTACCGGGCTGCCTTCCTCTCCGCTGTTTATTTGCCGACAATTCAGACCATCAGTGCGATCTCTTTGGTGCTAGTGCTCTGGCAAGGCGGGTTAATGGTGTCTGGTACAACACTGACTGTTGGTGGCTTGCAGGCTTTTGTTTCTTACATCATGATGATCCTCTGGCCCATCCAGGATCTTGCCCGGGTTTACGCGGAAATGCAAAACGCAGTAGCATCTTCAGAACGTGTTTTTTCTTTGCAGGATACCAAGCCCGCAATTGTGAACCGCGAAAACGCCCTGCCGCCTACTTCGCTGGTAGGTGATGTGGTCTTTGAGGATGTCTCATTCCAATATGAAGATGGCGAACCCGTTATCCGAAATTTGGATTTCCACGTGAAGCAGGGTCAAACCATTGCTCTGGTTGGGCCAACTGGCGGTGGAAAGACTACGACGGTAAATTTATTGTGCCGATTCTACGAACCGACTTCCGGAACGATTCGCATCGCCGGACATGACTACCTGGAATACGACCTTAAGAATATCCAAAGCCGGATCGGAGTTGTTCTTCAAACCCCCCACCTATTCTCGGGTAGCATCCGGGAGAATCTGCGCTATGGAAATCTGGAAGCCAGCGATGAGAAAATCGAAAATGCGGCGAAACTTGCTGGCGCTTACGACTTTATCACCAGTTTTGAACATGGCTTTGATCAAAATGTTGGCGAAGGCGGCAATTTGCTCTCAGTCGGACAGAAACAACTGATCAGCATTGCCAGGGCTTTGCTGGCAGAACCTGATATCTTTGTGATGGACGAAGCTACCAGCTCGGTGGACACCTTGACAGAAGCGCTGATCCAAAAAGGGATGCAGCAGCTCATGAGCGGACGAACCAGTTTCATCATTGCCCATCGTCTGTCCACCATCAAATCTGCCGATCAGATTTTTGTGATTGAGGACGGGCAGATTGCTGAAAGTGGCAGCCACAAGAGTCTTATTCAGCAGCGGGGCATCTACTACAATCTTTATACCAAGCAATTCAGGCACGATCTGGAGTCAAAATTTGATCCCTTTGGCAATGCGGAACCAGGAGCCTCCGCCGCCTGATATGCAGTTTGCCGTCAATTACTCTACCCCTATAAGGGATTTGATAAGAGAAGGTGCGGTCAAGGTTGACCTTTTGAAATGTCCGGAATGGGATGGTATTGTGAATGCCGCTCGCCCTTGGGGTCCGGTTTACATTCATTTTGAAATTTCGCTCGGTGCAGGCAATATTCAGAAATTGAATTTTGATCTGATCAGACGTCTTCTGCGCTCAACGCAAACACCTCACCTGAATACCCATTTTTCAAACCAACCCTCTCTTGAAGCAGATAACCGAGCAAATCGAATAAAAATGTTAAAAAACTGGAAAGAGGATGTTGCTCTTCTCCGGGAACAGCTGCCTGGTGTGAAAGTTATTGCTGAAAACCTGCCTTGGCACGAGTTTTTGCCCCAACTCAGAATGGCAGCCGAGCCGGACCTGATCAGCGAAGTAATTGAAGATTGTGATCTGGGCTTATTACTTGACCTTTCTCATGCCCAGATCAGTGCCCAGGCATTCGGGATGGACTTCGAGGAATACATCAACCGCCTGCCACTAAATCGCCTGGCAGAATTGCACATTACAGGTATTCGGGAGTATGCCAATTTCCCCACCGATCATTTTCAACTGCAACCACAGGATTGGACGACGGTTAACTGGGCGGCTGAAAAAATCGAGACAGGTGCCTGGCAAAGACCAGCAATTGTTGCCTTCGAATACGGCGGCATCGGAGATGTTTTCTGCTGGCGTAGTGAACGCTCCGTTCTGGAGGAACAAGTCCCGCTTTTGTACCAGATTTTTTCGTAATGTTTGTTCATATTATTTTGTCATTCTGCGCGCTAACGAAGAAACTTTCATGTGGAACGCAAAGATCCATCAATTCGTTCAGGATTACAACTTAAAATCCAATTTTCAGACGCATAAAGAGATCTCCCGCCAAATTTTGTCTTCCTAGGTTATAATAATTACTTGGTGTACAAAAGAGAAATGGAAAATTTACCTAATTCAGGAAGCGATTCATTCACGGGCGAAGATCAAGCCCAGCCTCCCAGTCAGGCTGAGCTAGCCATTCTCTGATTCTGATTGCACGATCATCCGCAGCCAGGGTCAGAGAATCTAAAACTGACCCCTGGAACCGCCTTCTACTAAAATATGGCGAGGTGCGGATGATTTATTTAAGCAAACTTCTCAATCAAAAAGTCTGGGATGTTTTTGGTCGCGTCATCGGTCAATTGGATGACATACTGATAAACAATACCGAGCAAACCATGCCGCCCATCATCGCGATCGTGGTAAAAAACACTTCCAGGGGGGTCGAATTGCTTGACGCCAGCAGTGTAGCCACACTCTGGCCCTCCATAACCCTCAATCGACGCGGTGAAGAGCCTCTTATCTATTATCCTTCCGGGCATGAACTATACCTGAAACAACGCGTGCTGGATCAGCAAATTGTTGATACGGAAGGAAAACGCCTGGTTCGGGTCAATGACCTGCAGTTAGCCCGCAAAGAGCACAGTTTCTATCTGACAGGCGTCGATGTAGGCGGCTTGGGTCTTCTGCGACGGCTTGGAATGGACAATTTCCTCAAGTCGACTGCCAAGCTGTTCAATAAAAAGCCTAAAAGTAATGTCATCCCCTGGGAAGATGTCGCCTCGATCGAACATGATGACCCGCTGCGTCTCAAAGTCTCGCGAGACCGCCTGATCCAGATGGAACCGGCAGATATTGCCGCTATTTTGGATGATCTCGATCACCACACCAGTAAAGCCTTCCTGGAAGGTTTCACTGATGAACAACTGGCAGATACCCTGGAAGAAAGTTCTGCCGAGATCCAGCAAGTGGTGCTGTCACACCTGGAACCGGAACGGGCAGCCGATATTCTGGAAGAGATGCAGCCTGATGAAGCCGCAGACATCCTGGCAGACATGGAAACGGTCAAAAGTGAAGAGCTGCTCAACCTGATGGAGGATGACGATGAGGAAGATATGCGCACGCTGCTGCGATATCGTGAAGACTCCTCAGGCGGCATTATGACCACTGAGTTTGCCTGGGTGCCTGCCACTCTCACGGTTGAGCAGGCTTTGCATCATTTACGCACCAACGAAGAAGCGCTTGAAGATGAATTTATGTTTTACGTCTACATACTTGACGAGAACAAACACCTTCAAGGGGTGTTAAGTTTGCGCGACCTGGTCACCGCCCCCTTGGAAAAACCCCTTTCTGACTGGTTTGATGAACATACAGTCATAATTTCTCCGTACGCATCCCAGGATGAAGCCGCCTACCTCGTGGCAAAATATAACCTGATGGCATTACCGGTTGTCGATCCCGAGACAAACGAGATGTTGGGGATCGTGACTGTCGACGATGCTCTTGATACGGTCTTACCAACAGCCTGGAAGAAGAAATTGCCACGTTTTGCGGGGAGATGACAGGGCATAATGATTAAGCAGATCAAATTACCTGCTTGGTTAAAGAGGATTTTTTATTTCATCACTCTCTTGGGACCCGGATTGATCACTGCCAGTGCTGGTAATGATGCTCCGGGCATTGCAACCTACTCGGTAGCTGGTTCAACTTACGGTTACAGTTTTTTATGGGTCATTCTGGTCATCATCGTTGGCATTGTGCTGGTACAGGAAATGGCTGCCCGTATGGGTACAGTCACAGGCAAGGGTACTGCAGACCTGATAAGAGAAAGATTTGGTGTCAAAGTGACCGCACTCGCTATACTGGCTTTGCTTCTAGCCAATCTTGGTACTACGGTAGCAGAATTTGCTGGGGTTGCAGCGGCTGGAGAACTCTTTGGGATAAGCCGTTATCTGACGGTTCCAATTGCCGGATTACTTTTTACGATGCTCATTTTACGCGGGAACTATAAGAATGTAGAGAAAGTCCTGCTCGTTCTTACCCTTAGTGCCATGAGTTACTTGATCACCCTGTTGATCATCAAACCGGATTGGGCACAAATCGCTCATCAGGCGGTAAGTCCCAAAATTCCATTGGATGCCAATTATATGATCTTAGTTCTGGCAGTCATTGGAACCACGATTACACCGTGGGGTATTTTTTATCTGCAAGCTTCCATCGCAGATAAGGGCAAGCCTGTAGAGGAATATGGTGAAACCAGATTGGACGTGGTGGTTGGATCAATCTGGGGGAACATCATTTCTGCTGTCATAATCATCGTGACTGCAGCTACGCTTTTTAAGGCCGGTATAGTGGTCACCGCTGCCGAGGAAGCCGCCCAGGCACTTGCCCCTTTTGCGGGAGAAGGTTCTAAAATACTCTTTGCTGTAGGATTCCTTGGTGCATCACTACTGGCAGTCTCAGTGCTTCCTCTCTCCACCACTTATGCATTTTGCGAAGCTTTTGGCTTTGAAAGAGGTTTAAATCACAGATTCGGGGAAGCACCTGTGTTCTATGTCATTTTCGGAGGGATGATCTTACTGGGAATGGTGTTTGCGCTTTTACCAAGCATCCCATTATTCGATTTGATGATCTTATCTCAAACCATCAATGCAGTTTTGTTGCCTCTGATTCTTGTTCTCTTTTTGATTATCGCCAATGACCGGAACATAATGGGTAAATGGGTCAACAGTTCACTGGCTAATATCCTTACAATTCTTCTGATCGCTGTAGTTGTCCTTGCAACGGTTGCGATGTTTGTAACACCGTTGATAACGTAAATTTTTTATGGGAGGTTCATTAAGACCAATATTTTTTCCCGCGCTGGGCGGGGTGATTGGAGATTGTAGTGCGCAGAAACAAAAAAAAGCCAATCTGGTTAAAGAGAGTGTTGCTTTTCTTGTCGATCCTCGGTCCTGGACTTATCACTGCCAGTGCCGACAATGATGCCCCTGGAATTGCCACCTATTCTATGGTTGGCTCGACTTACGGAAACAATTTTTTATGGCTGATTTTAATCATCACTGTTGGAGAAGTGGTTATTTTAGAGATGGCAGCCAGAATGGGTGCTGTGACAGGCAAGGGTACAGCCGATTTGATCCGCGAGAGATTCGGTGTGAAGATGACAACCTTTGCTATGTTCTGTCTGTTAATTGCCAATCTGGGCACAACCGTAGCGGAATTTGCCGGAATCGCTGCCGCAGGTGAGCTCTTTGGTATCAGTAAAGTCATTACTGTGCCGGTTTTGGCAGTGCTCATGAGTCTATTGATATTACGCAGCAATTACAAAGTTGTTGAAAATATTCTGATCGGTCTGAGCCTGGCAGCACTGAGCTACATCGCGACAGTGTTCATCATAAAACCGGATTGGGGTGTAATTCTACACGATACAGTGCGTCCTCAGATCCAACTTACGAGCGACTATATCCTGTCCATTTTAGCTGTAATCGGTACGACCATCACGCCTTGGGCAATTTTTTATTTGCAGTCTTCAATAGCAGATAAAGACGTTTCAATTGAGGACTACAGGAATACAAAAATTGATGTCACTTTTGGCTCTGCCTGGGGAAATGTCATCTCAGCTTGTATCATCATCGTTTCTGCTGCAACACTTTTCAAAATGGGTATAAAAGTGGAAGATGCAAAAGATGCAGCGATGGCGCTCGCTCCGCTGGCTGGTGAGGCTTCAACCATTCTTTTTGCCGTGGGTCTGTTGGGAGCATCACTATTGGCTGTTTCGGTTCTACCGCTTTCCACAACTTATGCTGTATGTGAGGCGTTTGGATTTGAACGCGGTTTGAATCGCAGTTTTCGGGAAGCACCTATCTTTTATGGCGGTTTTCTCGGAATAATTATCCTGAGTGTCATTATCGTACTGATACCTGATATGCCATTATTCCAAATGATGATCTTATCCCAGACTCTAAATGCCCTCTTGCTTCCAGTTATTCTCGCGCTGGTGTTACGACTCGCCAATGATCGAGCCTTGATGGGGAATTATCGAAATTCTCGGCTTACCAACATTTTGGCAATTGCTATTACCTTGTTGATCATCTTTGTTACTGCGATATTATTGCTGGAACCAATTATCAGGCTCATATGAGCATCGCCAACGCAAGCTTGAACGGTATTATCCATCACGTTTTGCTGTGCTCTTCTATTTTGACAGACTCTGCAACAGGTCGTATATACTGACAAAGGTATCTGTCTGGCCATCACGTGCGACCTGCCAAATGATGGTATCATCTCGAGGTATCACGCTCACTCTCGGGCTTCCATGGCTCCATTCTTCCTTTACTGTGTAACCAATCCTTCGGAGAGCTCGCCTGGTCCAGATGAATTCTGAACCCTCACCCTCCAAGAAGACAATTTTCGAGGTGGGAGTTTGAGTGTCGAAAGTGCCGGACTGCGCATTGAAACTGACGCCTGAGCGATTGAAAGTCTGAGCAAAGCTTCCGTTCAACACCAGATCTTCCGGCGCTCCCTGGATGATTTGGCCTTCATCGTCCATCAGCCAAATACGGTCAGCGTGCCGTAACGCGAGATCAAGATCGTGGGTGGAAGTCAATACAGCTTTGTCGTGCCCAAAGGCGAGATCATGAAGCAAGCCCAACACCACCACTCTTCCAGGCAGGTCCAGGTAGGCGGTCGGTTCGTCCAACACTAATATGCGCGGTTCCTGCGCCAACGCCCGGGCTATCATGACTTTCTGGCGCTCCCCATCGCTGAGTTTATGAATCATGCGCTCTTCAAAACCCTGCATGCCGACCATTTCAAGCGATTGCCGTACCACATCCCAATCTTTTTCTGTCATCCGGTCAAAAAGCCCGGTGAACGGGAAGCGACCCATGGCTACCAGTTCCTTGACCGTCATGGCACCCACCTCGATCGGGCTGGTCAGCACCACGCTGATCTCATTAGCCAATTCCTTACGGGAAAACTGTGCAAGTTTTTTTCCGACAAGCAAGATCTCACCATCTAAGGCAGGTTGCAATCCGGTCAGAGTCCGCAAAAGGGTCGATTTGCCAGCACCGTTTGGACCGACCAAACAGACAAATTCGCCCTGCTTAAGCTCCAGGTTAAGCTCAGACCCTACTACCTTGCGAGCGGGTTTCCCGTTGATGTAACCAATTTCAAGATCGCGGGTGGAAAGTAGTGGGGTTTTCATACGCTGAACGAGGTCGCCCTCCTTCTACGTTTCAGAACGATCCACAGCACGAACGGTGCGCCAAACAAGGAGGTGACCACATTGATGGGCAGCACAAACTGGCTGCCCGGCATCTGAGCGATCAGATCTGCAGCAACAGCCACAATTGCGCCGATCAGGACTACAGCCGGTATAAGCAGTTTGTGGTTTGAAGTCTTGAACAAGTTACGGGCGATATGGGGAACCGCCACACCGATAAAACCAATCGGACCACAAAACGCGGTGATCGCCCCCGAAAGCACAGAGGCACTGATCAAGACCAGCGTGCGCAGCCTTGAAACATTCAAACCCATGGTCTTGGCATAATCCTCACCCAGCAAGAGCGCGTTTAACCCCTTGGGCAGCAAGGCGAGGATCCCCAAAGCAAGCAAAATTACTGGGAAGAGCACTTTCAATTGTTCCCATGTCACCCCGTTGAAAGCGCCGTAAGACCAGATACTGTAAGCTTTTACCTTTTCAGGGGCACTAAAATAGATCAGCAGGCTCACCAAAGCGCTGGTGGCATGCCCAAACATGAGCCCAAGGATCAGAAGCGTGGTCGGGTTATTGACGCGCCTGCCAACCAGCAAAATCAAGCCCATTACCAAGCCTGCTCCCAGGGACGCCGCAGCCACCAAGCCCAGATCGCCCACAGTGCTCAAGGCAGGGATAAACAGCCCGCTTGCCAATCCTGCCCCCATAATGGCGATAGCCACGCCCAGGCTGGCACCAGAGTTGATGCCGAGGATGAAAGGATCTGCCAAAGGATTGCGGAACATGGTCTGCATTTGCAAACCGGATGCACTTAGAGCAACACCAGCCAGTATGGCAGTGAAAATCTTGGGCAGACGGTAATCCTGGATAATAAATACCCAACTGTCTTTCACTCCGCCTTGCCCAAGGATGACTCGTAGGATCTCGCGCAGAGGGATACGAACTGAGCCAAGGGTCAGGTTCAGTGCAATTACAAACAAGAGTAACAATCCCAACAGGATGAAAATTACTGTTCGAGTTAATCCTGGTTTGCTTGCATTTGCCAAATTCATCTGACCCTTTCTCTACCTGATGTTTACTGCAATTGGTGGTAGTAGAAAAATACGTGTTCTCCCAATAAGTCCGGGTAAAAGATGGCAATCAGATCCTTCAGGATGATATCAGGGTTTGCAGTTCCGCTCTCAAAGTAATCTGTGCCACCCATCTCTGTGACACGGGCGTTGTTGTTAAAAACCTGACCTTCCTGGTAGGCTTTAAAGTCCGCATAGCGCGGGTCCATGGCAGCCAGACTTGCCAGGTCAAGTGCAAAACCAACATTAAGCCAAAAATCAGCATCCTTCGCTCTTTCGACCACGGCTTCAAAGTCGATCGGCATAGCACCGGTGCCTTCCAGATCACTCCACAGGTAATCGGCACCGGCATCACGCAGCAAAATGGAAGCATAACTATCACCACCGGGCAAATACCAGGTGCCTTCATAGGCAGTGTTGACAAACACTGAGGGTTTTTCGGTTTGACCTGCAGCGGAGGCTTTAACTTCTTCATAGCGCACTACCATGGCATCAAAAATCTGGTCCGCTTCCGCTTCCTTATCATAGAAGGCAGCGATGAACTTGCCCCATTCAGCCCGCCCTAATGGATCTTGTTCTAGGTAATCGGAATTGATGATTACCGGCAAACCGGCTTGCTCGAGAACGGGATGAGAATCCCAATCGGGCGAACCTGAGGCAGAAGTCATGATTACATCCGGTGCCATCTCGATGAGCTTTTCAACGTCAATGCCAGGACCGCTCCCGATCTCGGATATCATTCCACCTTCAATCCAGAGGCGCACATCTGGGTTGAAAATGTAATCACCGGTATCCACTGCGACGATGCTAGGCAGCTCATCAATTTGTTCAAGAAAAGGGAGATAAGTACTTGAGAGGGAGACGAATTCACTGATGGGAGTGTGAATCACAACTGCAGCGGCTAGATCAGCTGGAGTCTCTCCACCTTGCGGAACTAAAGCATAGCTGAACGATTCGTTCGCGCCACTCCAGGGAGTCAGGACGGTGAGTAGTTTATAACCGTCTTTGTATTCCAACGTGAAGTTTTTGGCGTAATCAATGGTTACTTGTTCGCTTGTAACCGGAGCTTCGGTTTCGGGGACAGCGGTTGGAACTGTGGTGGTAACCGGGTCAACTGCTTCGGTTTCGGGGATAACGGTTGGGATTGCTGTGGTTATGGATTCAACTGCCTCGGTTACATCAACCTGGACAGGTGCCTGGCAGGCAGCCAAGATGATCATGATCGTTACTGCCAGAAGGGTCAAGATTTTTTTCATATTCTCCTCGTTTCTAAAAAAATCAACCCCTTCTGGATTAGAAAGGGTTGAGAATATGAGCTTATCTCACCCACCCTCTTAATCCGAGAAGGTCTTTGGGTTCTCCTGGGGCTGGCTTCCTGACTCGTCTTGCGACTTACAGTTGCGGTACAGTGCTGGTCTTGCACCAGCTTCCGCCATTACACCCTAACATCCGGGCATCGGGTTACCTCAGGTTTTAAATTGTGACATTATCTTAACACTCGACTATCGGAATGTCAATAATCATGAACCTTAACGCAGGTCTGATTCCTCCAAATCCGCAGAAATTTTGTTCTCATAGGTTGTAACTTGTCTACGTTTTTTATTTGATCACGATCGGAATGTAGAGATCATACCCTGTCACATAAATATCAACAATGTCTTCCACCGAGGGGAGCGCAAGATTGTCGGTGACAACCAATGAGAAAGTCACCGTCGAAGCATAAGCCGGCGATGTAAACGTCGGGGAGACAAAGGAAGGGTCACTCAGTACAACCGCAGGACCTTGAGTTTGGATCCAAAGAAAAGTCAAAGGCAGATGCCCTTCAGGATCATAGCTTGCTGTCCCATCGAGCGTAACAAATGAATTGACCAAAACGGTCTGATCTGGACCAGCATTCGCCACCGGTGCCTGGTTTTGGATAGTGATGGCAACCTGATCTGGTGCTGAGGTTGCACCTGAAGTATCAGTGACATATAACACAAAGGTCACGGTGCATGGAGCTGGCGGTGCAAGGAATATTGGCTGGATCGATGCGGGATTGCTTAGTGGCACACTTGGTCCACTGGTCTGCAGCCAATTATACGAAAGAGGCAGATTACCATCAGGGTCATAACTTCCGCTACCGTCCAGGGTAACCGTTGAAAGCGTTGTAACCATCTGGTCGGGACCTGCGTTGGCGACAGGGGGACTGTTCAGGATGGTAACATTGATGGTGTCAGGGCTGGAGGCTGTGCCCAGGCTATCAGTAACAACCAGCTGAATTGTCACAACAGCGGGTTGGTTCGGCGCAACAAAATTGGGAGAGACAGTTCCTGGATTATTCAGTGTAACTGGCACTCCTCCAATTTGAGACCAAAGATATGACAAGGGTAAATTGTTGTCCGGATCATAGCTTGCGCTACCATCCAGAGTGACCACAGAATTTGTGAACACAACCTGGTCCGACCCTGCATTCGCCACAGGTGCCTGGTTCACACTGCCCGTGTAGGTAAGGTCTGCTGTCATCGTGGCAGCACAATTGCTGATGTTGGTTATCGCCGCAAGGCTGTCTGCTCCACTGTAGAGGCGACTATTGGGAGTGGATGAATAATTAAAGGTGCGATTGGTGTTGACACCAGGGAAAGGATCTCCATTATCACCTCGCTCAGAGTCATAAGAATCTCCCCACATGAGTTCATCCAGACCGTCCGCTTGCATAAACTTTACCAGGGGATGGCTCTCAGTCTCATTTGCGCTGTTGGTGTTCGTGACACTTTCGTCAATATGGAGGACGTTCAGTCCACACCCCGGCAGACCTGCATCGTAGCTGACCAGCTGGCGGTTTTCGACCAGGAAGTATTCGCCAGTGCCAGAGTACTGGTAGAATTCCCAATCCACACCCCCAGGATTAGGGCAGAGCAAATAGACACTGGCATTATTTTCTGCCTGGTAAATCGGAGCGTTGGTGATAGTACCGCTCACTACCGTTGGTGTTATCCAACCCTGGTAGTATTTCAACCAGGAATCAGGTAGGGCCGGAGAGGTGCCAAAGTAATTAGATCCGGTGCGGTTCCAATTGCCGGAACTCATAATGGACCATACTCCCAATCCATCTGAACTACCATCAGTATCATAAAGATCCGGCCAGGAAAGATCATGCCCCAATTCATGCGCCATCACGCCAATGGTTGCGGGGTGGTCCAGGTGGATCTCACCAAACTGGGAATAACCACTGTCGTGATACCAGTCCCCCAGGATGACACCGTCTAAGGTAGGCAAACCAACAGTGTTCAAATCCCAGTGGTGCGCCCAAACGCTGGGTGTGTTACTGCTGTATGCAGTCTCAAAGCCAGCTACTGCCACGATGATGTGGAGTTCATTGGCAGAAATATAGCCATCTCCATTGTTATCGTAACTCATATAATTGATATACGGATCAGCAGCAATCAGCGCATTCTTCGTGATCAACTGGTTCT
>Ga0209510_1003513_pt1 | contig 14636 bp, 13 predicted proteins | sample BiotimSIPDNA_FD_185749 | JGI IMG/M metagenome (GOLD analysis project Ga0209510, IMG submission 185749) | Anaerobic biogas reactor microbial communites from Washington, USA - Biogas_R1 time_0 SIP DNA (SPAdes) (version 2) | ecosystem: Engineered > Bioreactor > Anaerobic > Unclassified | place... | reverse complement strand
GTGGGACGCCGAACCGAGTTGTTTTTCTAGTCACAGGATTTTGACAAAGTAAACCCAACCATGAAACCGAGCAAAAACGCGACTGAATGGACGATCAAACGCTTTGTAGATGAGACTGGATTCATTTATAAAACCGTTCAAAGGCGACTCGAAGCGGCAGGGTTTTCTTCTGAAGCAGGAGAGCGGTTCACGCTTCGGCAATTTATTGACTCGTACAATGGAGACATTGAGGTCCAGAAGTTGCGAGAGTTGACAGCAAGGGCAGAGGAACAGGAAATCAAAGTTGCGAGGCTGAAGGGTGAGCTTGTCGAACTCGAAACCGTGCAGGCTGATTTCTCACGTTGGGCGCATCGGATTAAGAGCGTGATTGAGAGGGAGGTTGCGGACGAAGAAACGAGGCTCAAGATTTTTCGTGCGATCCGCAAACCGTTGAATGAGGACGTGAAGGTGCAGGAGGTTGCGGAATGAGAGATACATTCATTCCATCGGTTGAGCTGGTTTTTGCCGACCGGATCAGCCGTCCATGCTGGCAATGGGCAGAAGAGTTTCGCACGATTGCAGATGGTGAATCCGGACTACCGGGCCCGAAGTCGTACGACAATACCCCATACATGAGGGAGATTGCGGAGAGCTTCGATGATCCAAGCGTATCGATGACCGTGATGATGCTAGCATCACGCATCGGCAAGACGGATTCAGCGATTGACTTCATCGGCCAGACCATCAGCGAAAAGCCGAGGTTCGTCTTGATGCTTTACCCGACCATCGAATCGGCCAAGAAGTTTCGCAAGAAGCAGGTCAATCCAATGGTACGGGATGCTCCGGAAGCGTTTGCGGGTAAGGTCAATATCGTTGCGAGGAACTCTGACAATGAGATGATGTCGCTCAATTTTCTCGGTGGCAATCTCTCCATGATAGGAAGCAATTCGCCATCCGGATTTAGACAGGTGCAGGCCGAGGTTGTAATCGGGGATGAGATTGACGCGATGGAGATTGGTGATGAGGGAGATCCAATTCGCTTGCTTTTGAGGCGTGCTGATAACCATCCAAGAGCCGTAAAGATCCTCATGTCAACACCGACAATCCGGGGTAAAAGTAGGATTGAAAACTGGTTTGAGAAGGGCGACATGCGCAGATGGTGGGTACCGTCTCCGTATTGCGATTCGTGGCACGTAATGGATTGGGCAAATGTAAAATGGCCTGATGGCGATCCAAGCAAGGCGGCATATCATGACCCGTTTACAGGACAACCGTGGACAGAGGCGCAACGGCATGAGATGGTGAGGCTCGGAGAATGGCGACCTGACAACCCGAAAGAAACACTTGTGCGCTCGTATCACGCATCAGGGCTCGTGAGTCTGTTTCCACCGAACAAAGGATTCGCGAGTAAACCCCATCAATGGGCCGTCGAATACATGGAAGCGCAAGCCGAATCGAGGGCAGCGGTTCAGACCTGGACGAACACATTCCTTGCCGAAACAGTCGATGAAGAGGCAGGCTTAGAGATCAACCCTGAAACCATCCTAGAGCGATGCGAGCCATACAGCGAGGACGAAGCCGGGCAAGTATACATTCCGGAGCGTGCATCGTTTTTGACTTGCGGAATCGACGTGCAAGGTAATCGGATGGAGGCAAGCGTTCACGCTTGGGGACCAGACTTCGAGCAATGGTTCATTGAATACCGCGTGATAGAAACCAGCCTCGATGACCCTGAATGCGCCGCAAAGCTCTACAAATTCCTTTCGCGTCAATGGAATCACGAATCAGGAGCAAAGCTTTCGATTGAAAAAACATCAATCGACGCAGGATGGCGACCTGATGACGTAACGCGGCTTGCATCGACGCTCATCAATATGGGGATCCCGATGATGTGTGTTCATGGTGCAGGCGGCGTCAAGAGTAAAGGATACAGGCCATTGATGCCACGTGTTCCAAGCCGAAACAACCGTCAGCATTATCCGATTTGGACGCTTGGAACAGATGCAGGGAAGGAATACATTCATCACAAAGTGATGCTCGAAGAAGGATCCGGACGCTGGCATTTTCCGAGCAATGCACAATGCGGTTGTGATGACCAGTTTTTCAAGGAATTGTTTTCCGAGCGTTGCATTTGGGTCACAAACAAGCGGACAGGGGCGAGACACAAGGAATTTAGACGCAACACGAAGCTGCGTAACGAGCCGCTTGACTGTGCGGTGTATGGGCTTGCGGCTGCAAAGAGTGAGTTCCGCGACTGGGATCAGCTTGCGGCATCGGTTGCGAGCGGATCGAATGGCGAGAAAAAGGAAAAAGTAGCATTTTTCGCCAATTCGCGCTTGCGACCTTCTAGGATTAAGTATTGATTGTGTTTCAAGAGCGGTTTGTTAGTTTTCCGCTTGTGTGAGAATAGAGTAGTTATTGGATTCATATCATTGTTTCGGGTACACCCGGCAGATCTCCTAGTCTGTCGGGTGTTTTTTTTGGCCGCATTACAAAAGGAGTTGGCGAATTTGACTAACAAGTTGGCGAAAAATACCAACTTTACAATTGACTTGGCGAAAAATACCAACTTGCTTGTGGTGAGTGGCAAGCATTTACGAACTACCTGGTATTATTCGCGCGGGGACTCAGATCGAACTAATCAGAAGCGCATCTGACTACCCTGCAACCGCTTACACCGGATTCTTGCGCTTCATCCCATCGGACGGAGCAGCAACAACTCCGATGTTAATAACCGGCACGGCTAGCGGAATTGACCACAAATTCGTCATTGATACCTCACTTTGGACAGCCGGACAGTATTCAGCTTGCTTTTACGTTACGGATTCCGAGGACACCGTTCTTTTTATCGATGAGGGATTTGTCACGGTTCGTCCAAACCCAGCAACCGCAACCGGAACAACCAATCTTACGTTTGCGGCAAAGATGGTCAAAACCATCAAGACAGCAATCGAAACACTCAGCGCAGGCGGATTGCTTACAACGTCAGTATCAGTTGGAGGAAAGAGTTACACGCGCTCCAATATGTCTGAATTGCGTCAGGAGTTGGCACACTGGCAAGCACTACTCCAGGCCGAACAAGGCGGAACAACCAGCAACAAAACAGGCTGGACAACGCACAAGGTTTACCTATGAGATGGCCATTTCGCAAGCAGGTTTCAAGGGTTGTCACAAAGATGCAACCGTTTAATGTTTTGCGCTATTGGGACGCGGCTAAAACGGACCGATTGACAGGAGCATGGATCACTGAAGAAATCAGCATCAACAAGAGCCTCGAATACCGGCTCCAAACGCTACGGGCACGAGCGCAGGACATGGAGCGGAATCACCCGATCATCCGAAGGTGGATTTCGCTACTTGACCAAAATGTAATTGGCGCGAGCGGTTTCAAGCTTCAGCCTAAAATCCCAAATGACAACGGGCAAGGATACGATCAGCCAGCAAACGACACGATAGAGCGCAACTGGATTCGGTTTTGTCGGAATCCGGAAATCTCCGGACGCTTCAACCTCGAGACACTTACGAGGCTCATCCTTCGCAGGGTTGCGATTGATGGTGAGATTTTCATCCTAAAGATTGCTGATCCAACTTCACAATTTGGGTTTTCATTGCAAGTAATCGAGGCATCAAAGCTCGCTTATGACCTCAATCGCGAATCCGAAAACATCATTGCAGGGACGCAAATCGACGGATACGGCAAGCCGCTCAACTACTATTTCCGCAAGGGAAAGCTCCGACACTCGACAGAATACGAGGTAATCCCGGCAGATCGTATCATCCACATTTGCCGACACGATTTTGCAGAGCAGCAACGCGGATACCCTTGGGCGGCTTGCGTGATGGAACCGCTTGAAAAGCTGTCCAAATATCAGGAGGCGGAAATTGTAGCTGCAATTACGGCATCTGCGAAGATGGGCTTTTTCACGAAGACAGCTCCGGAGCTAATCCCTGACGGCAAAAGCCCGAACGAGCCATTTTCGCTCGATGCAAGCGCAGGAACGATTGAAGGGCTTCCGGCTGGATGGGGATTTCAACAGTGGGACCCGCAACACCCTACGAGCGCATACCCTGCATTCGTAGAGGCCAAGCTCCAGGAGGTTGCAAGCGGACTAAATGTTTCGTATTTCACACTGGCAAACGACCTCACGAAAGTCAATTACACAAGCAGCCGAACCGGATTGCTTGAGGATCGGCAATATTTCGAGCTGCTTCAAAACTGGCTGATCGACCAATTCCTTCAGCCTGTTTTCGAAACTTGGCTTGAGCTTGCTTTGAATCTCGGACGTGTAACAACGCTATCCGGATCGAGTTTGCCACCATCGAAGCTGGAAAAATTCCGTCAATGTAGATTCCAAGGGCGGCGCTGGCAATGGGTTGACCCGCAGAGGGAAATTAATGCGGCTGTCATTGCGCTTGAAAACAACCTTAAAAGCCCAATCCGCATCATGTCCGAAATGGGCGTCGATGCTTGGGATGAGTATTCGGATTTGTCGATGGCTCAAGGATGGCGCAAAGAGCTTGGATTGAGCGAGCCCGGACAGCCGAAACAAACCGAACCGCAACAACAGGAGGATGAAGAAGATGCAACCGAATGACCAAATCAAACGCTTTTTTGAAACGACCGTTGAACGAGCAGAACTAGCTGAAGGCCAGACCGATGACCGGATCAGAACCTTTTCGCTGTCATCCGACACACCAATCCAATACGGAGGGGTTGCCGAAATCCTGAGCCATGATCCGGAGCACGTTGACCTTTCACGGCTCAACACGGAAGCCCCGTTGCTCTGGATGCACGACACCACGCAACACATCGGGCGAATCGTCAAAGCGTGGCTCGAAAACGGACGCTTGTATATTTCAGCTAAATTCTCTCGGTCAAAACTTGGCTCCGAAAAACTGCAAGATCTCGATGACGGAATCATCAGGGGATTGTCGGTCGGAGCACAGGTCCACAAATGGGAACAATCGGAGGATGGGAAATCCTACATTGCGACCAGTTGGCAACCGTTCGAAGGCAGCCTTGTGACGACCCCCGCAGACATCACCGTAGGCGTTGGGCGTTCGTTGCAAATCGAATCAACACAACCACAGGAGATTGAAATCATGAGTGAAGAAATTGAAAACAAACCCGCACCGGACATCAACGAGTTGCGGAAACTTGAACGCGACCGTCAGAGCCGAATCCGCGATATGGGTAAGGTTTTGGGTGTCTCTGAATCCGAGGTCAACAAGGCTCTCGATTCCGACATTCAGCCGTCCGACTTTTTCGCACAGGTCAGCCGGAATCACAAACCTGCTCAGGCAACCAACAAGCTTCCGGAAATCAGCGAGAAGAAAGCCGAACGCTATGACCTCGGACGTGTGCTGCAAGCAGTCGCGGCAAACAAGGAACTGACCGGACTGGAACGCGATTTGAGTGAAGAACTCAAGGATACGTTCAGAAATGAGCACGGTGGGTCAGATTCCATCGTCATTCCGCAGACCGTCCTTGCCCGCAACTTTCTGAAGCGTGCGGGTCAGAATGCAGGAACCGCTGCCGATGGTGGTTACATGGTTCCGACCGAAACCCGCAACGGGAGCTTCATCGACATTTTGATGCAAAACACGATCCTCGGACGCCGTGGAGCGCAGGTATTGGAAGGTCTTTCCGGAAACGTTGAGATCCCGAAGCTGACCACAGGTGCGACCATGCTTCACAAGGGAGAAGTTGCGGACGCCGAACTGTCGCAGCTCGTCATTGGGCAACTCGCATTGAGCCCAAAGCGCGCAACAACCCAGATCTATCTGAGCAATCAGTTGCTCCGACAGACAGCCGGAGTGGTCGAGCAGGTCGTTATGACCCACTTGCAAGCGGTTGCCGCTAACACGTGGGACAAATACGGGATCGTTGGAACAGGGTTGAATGACCAGCCAGTCGGGATTACCGCATTGGCCGGGAAAAACACCATCACTTATGGAGGTAAAGCTGCATATGCCAAGATCCTCGACGCGATGGCGAAACAGATGGAGGACCACACCTATACGGCTGACTCGATCTGGCTGATGGATTCGGCAACATGGGCAAAGTTTGCCGCGCTTGAGGTTTCCGCAACCGCCGGGCAGCTCGCAATCGACCTGATGACTAACCGTATTCGCGGACATGAGTACGAGATTTGCTCGTATCTCACGGATCACAAGACCATCTTCGGCGACATCAAACAGCTAACCGTTGGGATGTTCGGAGGAGTCGAGATCATCCGGGAAAACGTAACCAGGGCGAAATCTGGCGAGACCGTCCTTACCGCTGCGATGTATTACGATATCGGAGCACGGTATGACCAAGCATTCTGCGTATCGACCGATTCGGGAGCGCAGTGATCTGATTTGGATTGAGTGTATCAGGTCCGATCCCTGATGCACTTATCCGCAACCAACTAATACGAAAGGATTTACAAATGGACAGATACGGTGGAGAAGAAAGAATTATGTTTGATGATGCTTCGACAGCCGGAGCATGGACAAGCGTATTTATCACGGGCCTTGAAAAGTGGACCGGGAAGGCGCGCTTGAGTGTCCTTATGGCCACCAACGACGGAGCAGCTGACACGACTAATCGCGTTAGTCTGCAAACGAATACGGCAGCCACCGGAACCTTCACGAAGGTTTTGGATTTGGAACCGGTTCGCGTTGGTACGACGAACTATCAGATTTATGATGGTGAGTTCGATGCCGACAGCCTCAGCACATATACGAAAATCGTTGTAGCCAGCGCAACCGGAGCCGAAGTCGATGAAGCTGTGTTCTCCGGAACGCTGTCAGGTTTCCCGCAGACCCGCGGAGCAGTTGCGATTTCGCAGCTTATCAAGACGACCTGATCAACCTCAGAGAGATCCGGAATGAGCGTTGTTACTGATTCGGCATTGGTGTTCCTGCAAGATGCATTTGCGCTTGCTGGTGACTCGTTTTCGATTGGTACAACGTCTCATACCGGAATCTTTTCAGACGTGCAAGATGATGGTGATTGGGACAACTACGCAAGAGGCGCGACAAATCGACGGATTGTCGAGGTTGTAACAGATGCGGTAATCGTAGATGGAACAGAAATCTCCTACAAATCAAAGACTTGGAAATGCATCAGTTATCGAATCGATGAAGGTGGAACCCGTGCGCTTATGGTGGAGGTGAGATCATGAGACCAACCGCAAAAGTTGATTTATCTGGATTCGATCAATCAGTAAGAGCACTTTCGCGGCTCGGGAAAACAACGATCGATGAAGTGTTGCCTTGGGCAGCAGCAAGCGCGGTAAAGCGTGCCATGAACCGGACGCGCGTATTGAGCACGGATACAGCAGTTTACAAAGCTCGTCGATACGTAGCGAATGCAACAGGATTGCGTGGTGGTGATGGAGCGATAACCGACACCGCAAACTTGCGCAAAGATTTCGGTCGCACATGGAGAAAAGTGAGACGCTCGGATTCTCGCGTTGCGCTGTTCGCATACACCGACAACGGATTTACACCGCAAGACAAATCAAGCACAGGCCGACCGCTTCCGGACAAATACAGAGCGGATCACATTGCGAAGGTTGACGCATTTACAACTGCTTACGGAGAGGCGTATTTCGACGCACTCCGGAGCGTTTACTTCCCGAAAAAGAGCTGGTTGGATATACTAGACGACATTGGTTTACCGATCGAATCAGTTGCTCCTAAAGGTGCGAAAGACCTACAGAAGATACGCGATGCTGTGGCTAAAAATGGTCGCAAATACCGCAATGGAAGCGCGCTAAAACGAGACGGAAAAAACAGTTTAGAGATCGAGCTTACGAATCAATATCCTGCTTTGGATAAACTCGATTTTCGGCGGCTCATGGCATACGGCGTCAACTCAGTCGCAAAGCAAACCAAGAAGGATTTCGAGAAGAACTTTTTCGATAACGCGAAACGAACCGCAGCAAGATACCCATTTTTGAAAGTATCATGACATTAACCGAAGCACATTATTTGATCGAAGACCACATCGAATCGGCTGTTATTGCGAGGCTTGGAACTGGGTCAATTAGCGTCGCAAAATGGCAGAGTGAAGCCGAGGTTGGAATGTCTTACGTCTCGCTGCAATATGATCCAGGTGGAGTTGACGAAAGCCAGCTTGAAATGACCTCCGACAACGTGCTTAAGCGTGCGCATGTCTATTATCCGCAAGGTATGCTTTCGATTGTGATTCAAAGGGAGATAGGGGACACAAGCGGACGGGCAACCTTAGCGAAGATCAGGCGTATTCTTGCGCTTGATAAGCTCGCAGACCTAAACAATGCACTCGCAGCAATATCACCAACGATTGAAATTGGCGATCTTGTTGAGCAGGGAACGACATTTGAACTCGATCAGCAAAACAGCGTTTACACGTATTCGATCCGCTATTCATTGCCTGTTTGTTTGCGCAATGCGGTTGAGGTAACACCACCGGAAGATCCGGAAAACCCATTGCCGACCGATGCAACGCAATTCACTTACGCGGATAAAGCCTATTTGGATTATCTCAAAACGCTTTATCCGATGCCTTAATTTCATCGCAACATCAACACTAAATAAGGAGATCATCATATGGCAGTAGAAAGAACATTCATCACCGACGGAAAAATGCCGTTCGGGAAAACCTATATCACCATCCTGGAGACAGAAAAAACCTATCTCTTGGAGGGTGCAACGCTTGGGAGAGGTGGAAATTTGGCCGTGCTTAACGGACCAGACGGAACCCCGAAAAGCGCATCATACACGCTCGGAGCTGGAAACCTGTCTGGCACGTTTACGTTCGAGTATGGAGGCACGATGCCGGAACGCTGGCATACGTTTGTTTTCGATGGCAAAGGCTATGCTATCACCGAGCTTTCGACCGCTATTTCAACCGATGGCAGCACGAAAGTTACCGTCACTGCACACGAACTAATCAACCCGCTTGTCACCTTCCCGGCGGTTGCTGCGGATCTTCCGACGATGAAAAAGGATGTCGAATTGGCCGGAGAGAACCTCATCACTTGCACGGTCAACTCCGGAGCTGGAACGGTTGTTTGGAGTCTCGTAAATGCACCTGCGGGAATCGAGATTGCACCATCGACCGGAGCAATCACAGGAACCCCAACTGTCGCAGGTGATTATCAGCTTGAGATTGTTGCAACGGGTGACTCAATCCTCAACGCAATCGATCCATCAACCAATGCGCTTGCCGATGCGGTTGGCTATCGCCGCTATTCGCTCACCGTAGCAGCCTAACCGATGGCTGATGGTGTTGATATTGCGACCGAGATCGCGGAGCAAATAACGCTCCGTGATTTCGCTATTGTCGGACAGCCGTTTCCCATGTATGTGCATGGTGAGACGGTTGGTCCGATGGTTGTGCATTTCACACCAGCAAAACTCGCGGTATTGCGATCGGTCGAAAACATGTTTACGTGCAAACCGGATGCAAGCTGCGATCCGTATGAGCACGCAAGGCAATTTGCTTGGATATGCTCACCAAGCGGCAGAATTGGCGATAAATCGGGCCTTAAGGTATGGCTAAGGAAGAATGCGCATCACAAGCCGAAAGACCTTATAGAGGGCATTATTGAGTATCTAGGCCGCGAATTTAGTGAGGCAGCAAAAGGAGATGATTCGGAGCGCAAAGAAACACGGCAAATTGACCCGCTTTTCGAGATGCTCGAAACCCTTGAGCGCGAATCAATTTACGTTGACCTGATTCATACGTTTGGCAGTAAATACGGATGGACACCGGAGGTCACGCTTAACCAGCCGTTTTTGATACTGCACGCGCTGCAACGTGCGATTTACAACGAGCACGCACAGCGCGAAAAACAGCCGACAATCAGCAAGGCCGACCGATACAACGCAAAGATTGTGAAGGAAATAAACGCATCAAAACCACAACGGAAGAAGCGCGGTAAATGAACGTAATCAAATACATGTTTGGTGCAGACTCGAAGCAATACGAGTCAACGATGGAACGTATTAAGCGTTCGACGCATGAAGCCACATCGAAAATTTCAGATACATTCGCTAAAGTAGGAGCAGCAATTGCAGGCTACCTTTCATTTGCAGCCGTTAAGAGGCTTGTTGATGAAGCAATGAGCTATTTTGACAACCTCAACCACAAAGCAGAGCAAATTGGACAAAGCGCAACTTTTATCGCTGCCTTCGAGGATGCAATGCGAGGAGTTGGAGGTAGCACGCAGCAAGCCGACAAAGCTCTTTCTGATTTTACAAAAAAGTGGGGTGAAGCTCAAGCAGGAGCGGGTGAGCTTGTAAAGGTTTTTGACACATTTGGCATCTCGCTTAAAAACGCAGATGGATCTGCTAGGAGCGTTCAAGAGGGGCTTATGCTTATGGCCGAGGCCATAAAAAACGCACAAAGCCCGCAAGAACAGCTTTACCTTTCGACTAAAGCATTTGGCGAAGAGGCTGGCGTTAAGATGGTTGAAATTCTTAAGCAAGGTGGAGATGGTCTTGCATTTATGGCGGCTCAATTCAAGCTTGCTAATCCTGAGCTTGATGCGCACGCAAAGAACCTTTCAGCTGCATCTCAAGAATTAACAGACCTAAAGGAATCCATCATCATCATGGCTGGAACTTGGGTAAGTAAGATTCGCGAGATGTTTGGAGATGGTCTGCAAAAAGGTATTGCAACGTTTCAGAGCATGGTTGAAGAGGTGTTTTTCAGCCTTATTTCTACCTCATTGAAATTTACAGAAAAGCTCACTTTCGGAATGGTCGATGCCGAGGCGATGATTGAAGAGGAGCGCGCAAAACTAGATTCAAAACAACAAGAACGGTTTGCGAAAATAATTGAGCAATCACAGGCGCGACAGGCGGCGGAGGATGCGATAAGCGAAGAGGCCGTTAAAACTACTCAAGCGTATAAGGATATGGTTGAGCAGAAGAACAAACTGCTTGAGCAAGATGCAAATAGAATACCAGCAGAAGCAGCCGTTGCAACCGAAGCCGAACGCGTAAAAACGGAATACGAAAAAGCGGCAGAGGCAGCGGCGAAAATCAAGGAAAACGTAGATAAAGCAACCGATGCGACAAACAACCTTGCAGACGCCGCGGGAAAGATAGATTACCCGAACGGACCGACAGGTGGCGGCGGTGGCGGAACATGGCGAGACGAACTACAGCTCGGTAATACTGGCAGCGGTGGCGGGTATTTTGGCGTGTTTGACGGCATGGGAGATCCGGCGCAAATGTCAGTTGAGGATATAATTAGTGCGAGCCGCAAACTAGAGAAGCAGTTGGCAGAGCTAAAAGGAAAGGCCACCCTTGACATGCTCCAAATAAACAAAACGTATATCCGGCAGATCGAGGACATTATGGCTGCGCTAAATGAAGAGCTTTATGTCAGGGCGAAAGCGGAAACAGGCGGGAAGGCAAACATTCCTGATGCAGGGTTTTTCACGCCCGAACAATATTTCAAAAGGCTTGACGATTTCATCGAGCGGTTATACGATAAAGACATGGAAAAAAGCTCATTGGATGTCAAAACCGAGAAGGCCGCGATGAAACAGGCCGAGGCGACAAAGAGCTTGGCGTCTGCATTGGAAAGATTTTCCGGATCACTAGAACGATCACAGAAGAGTAAATTTGGAACATCAATCAGACCTTAATTTATGGCAACGGAACGGACATTTTTAAACGATGGATCATACCTCACGGCTATAGAGGAAAATAGGTCATGGGTGCAGCTATTTCCTGGAGATCAAAGCTCTGATGCAGGCGTGTGGGTAATCCGCTACAAACAGGACGTAAAGACCTTCCGTAGCACTAATTTTCCGCTTACTACGATCACGCATACCGCAAGCGCAAAGACGCTCACAAATCCAAACACAGGGGCATTGAAGACGTTTTATTTAGTCGGGGAAAACATAACCGGAATCGAATACGGATGCATCGTAAATTTCGAGCGCATTTACGCACCGGAGATTGGAAACATAGAAACCGTATCATCGCAATCGATAAGCATTCCGGACTGGAACGGGCTTAATGAAAGCGGTACGTATGCCGTCACCATCGACAACCGCAGGACAGCGATTTACACAGCGAGGAAAGCGGTTGAAGCCATCAGCGAACTGAAAGAGGCAGAAACAATCAAAAACGAGGACCTCAAAGCGACAATTCACGGAACTCTGCATTTGAACGGGGCTACGAGCGATTTGACGCAATCTGTTGATGATATATGGAACGATTTGTTCCTCGTTACTGGTATTATCTCTGTGCAAAAAAGCAGCACAAAAATAAAGCTAAATACCAATCTGAGCAATTTAGACACATACGATGTGTCAATCACCGGAATGCAAAGCGGAACTGGTTATATCGTTTATAGAGAGAATTATTATAAATCATCGTACCTCGAAATCGAATTTGTTTATACTCGATCGATAGTATCCGGATTGCTTACGCTGCAAAGCCGAGATCCGAAAATCATTTACAGCTCTGATTTTAGCGCAGGAGTTGATGGTTGGACCAGCGACGATTTGACTTTGGAAGGGAATATTGACGGTATTGGTGGGGAAAATAATTGCTTACGTTGCACGCTAACGGTCCAACGATATGTTGGTTTTTCGTCAGCATCTCCTGCAACACAAACAGCTCCTGGATCTGGTGTATATTTTTGTAAATGCGACGTTTACGTTCCCTCTTCTGGCGGTGTTTCTAAGATGTGGTTAAGGGATAGTGAAATGTCAAATTCAAGCGTAACCGATATAAAAGACACATGGGTGACGCTTACATGGATGCACACAGGCGATTTTGATCCGACTATTAAAACATTAAGCTGCCAAGGGGTAATTGGCGAAGTTTTCTACGTAAAAAACTACACATTCGAAACGATCAATCGAACGATCGATTTGTCAGGTTCGATTGAGGATATACGCAGAGATCTAAACCTAGAAGGCTTCATACGCTCCATCTTAAAAGACAGCGAAAACATAAGATTTTTCTTTAGTAGTTCCATCGACACTAGCTGGATTTCATTATCTATTTCTAACCTAAATAGCTATGTGTCGTACGAGTCAACAGAATGGTACGGAAATGAATTAAACATTACGTTCCACGATGATCGGAGGGTGGGCGAAATCACAACGAACGCTCAATCTCAGAGAACGCTTACCGTAACATCGCATGGACTAATACAGGGTGATGTGGTTGCTCTTTTCGCCGGCGATGCACTCGTAGCAGTAACCACATGCACACAGGTGATTGATACGAACAATTTCACGATCCCGGCGAACGCTTTACCGGGTGCAGATGACATCGTAACGCACATCGGGGACAAAAGCGCGCAGAGCACGTTTTCAAGTTATCCGCAAACGGTATTGGTTGCGACCACGAAAAAGGTTTACATACCTGGTGTTTCATCTGGTGTCGATTCGCTTTCGGACATACCCGTAAGGCAAGGTCTCGATACCCCGCAAAGTTGGCTTATCGCGATCACGCAGAGCCTTATAACAGCGCAAATCGAAGGCACGCAAATTGAGCATCCTTATCCCGGCTTATACATCGCAACCGAATCCGAATTTGAAATGGCAGACGTTCTCAATCAGACCGACAGCTTTCTTGCTGATATTGAAGGAACACTGCTATTAGTTGACTGGTAAAGCAAAAACACGAAAGGTAATTTATGGCACTTACTAAAATCAAACTCAACGAAGTAGAAACCAAAGCAACACCCGTTTTAGCGGACTGTGTGTTACTCAGTGATTCAGCCGACGGTGGGCGCGGAAAAATATCAACACTTTCGGACCTGCAAACGCTTATTGGTGGGGGTGGTGGTGGAGGTGCTGTTGATTCAGTTGCTGGGAAAACCGGTGTTGTGACGCTCGATGCAAGCGATATTGCGGAGACAGCCGCGCTCAAGATCATGACCGCGGATGAGCGCACGAAGCTGACGGGGATCGCGGAAGGGGCGGAAGTCAACACCGTGGACAGCGTTGCAGGTAAAACCGGAGTTGTTACGCTCGATGCAGATGATGTTGACCCCACATCAAGCAAGCTCTGGATGAGCGACACCCAGAGCGCAAAGTTGGCAGGGATCGCGGAAGGAGCGAATAACTACACCCACCCGGAGACCCACCCGCAGAGCATGATTGTGGGGCTGTCGGATGCGCTGGCGGCAAAGGCACCGCTTGCATCGCCCGCACTAACAGGCACACCAACCGCGCCAACGGCCGCACCGGGGACCAACACCACGCAGCTCGCGACCACAGCGTTTGTGCAGGATGCGCTTGCAGACATATCGATGGATGCCGATCCGTATTCGGTTAAGCTTACCGGTGATCAGAGCATCGGCGGAACCAAGACCTTCACTGCAAGCCCTTTGATGCCGACTCCGACTGCGGGAGATAACACGACCAAAGGGGCCACCACGGCGTTTGTGCAGGCAGCGATTGCAGCGTGCCGACCTAAGCACCCTTATGTTTATATCTCGACTGCATCAACCTCGATCACTGCCGAGAAAGGAAAGACATATGGCCTGAACGCCAACGGCTGCACGCTCACACTACCCGATACGAACACCTCGGGATATGTGGATGGCGATGAGATATGCGTGGTCGTTGGGGTGTCGGGCGCCCGCGAGCTGACCATTACATCACCGAGTAAGGTTTTGCGCGGCACCGGCATACATCCTA
>Ga0209510_1003502_pt1 | contig 14676 bp, 12 predicted proteins | sample BiotimSIPDNA_FD_185749 | JGI IMG/M metagenome (GOLD analysis project Ga0209510, IMG submission 185749) | Anaerobic biogas reactor microbial communites from Washington, USA - Biogas_R1 time_0 SIP DNA (SPAdes) (version 2) | ecosystem: Engineered > Bioreactor > Anaerobic > Unclassified | place... | reverse complement strand
AATGATTCCATGGGCGGCTTTTGAAGGGCGATACGCAGCCCTGTTTCTCAACCCACGGGAAGGTAAACCTGCCAAGTCTGCCCGAATGGCGATTGGCGCGCTGGCCATTTTCACCTTTATTAACGTCTGGAATGACTACACCATGCAGCTGATGATGCTCATCTTGCGTGCCAACCTGAGCATTTCCCTGGGGATCGCGACCCTGCAGGCGGAGTAGAGCACCAACTACGGCCTGCTGATGGCAGGAGCCACCCTGGGCTCCCTGCCCATCGTGCTGATTTTCATTTTCTTTCAGAACACCTTCACCCAGGGCATCGCGCTGGGCGCGGTCAAGGGCTAAGACAACAATACACAAGAGAGGGGAACCCGCCATGCACCAACCAGAGCGGAAAGCGATTCAATACGCCGGTATTTTTCCGGCCTTCTACGCCTGTTATGACGATGCCGGCGGGATTTCACCGGCGCGCACCCGGTCGCTGGCGCGGCATTTGCTGACCCAGGGGGTGCAGGGCTTGTATGTCAATGGCTCCTCGGGCGAATGTATCTATCTGAGTGTGGAAGAGCGAAAAGCCGTCCTTGAAAACGTGATGGAAGCAGTGGGCGGGCAGATGGTTGTCATCAACCATGTGGCCTGCAACAATACCCGGGATTCCATGGCGCTGGCGCGCCACGCCCAGGGGCTTGGTGTGGACGCCATCGCCGCCATCCCGCCGATTTATTTCCGCCTGCCGGAGCACGCCATCGCCCGGTATTGGAACGATATCAGCCTGGCGGCGCCGGACACAGATTTTGTCATCTACAATATCCCCCAGCTGGCGGGCGTACATCTGTCCATGCCGCTGTTTGAGGAAATGCTGAAAAACCCCCGCCTGGTCGGCGTTAAAAACTCCTCCATGCCGGTGCAGGACATTCAGATGTTCAAAGACCGGGGCGGCGGGGATTTCGTGGTTTTCAACGGCCCGGATGAACAGCTGGCAGGCGGCCTCTTAATGGGGGCTACAGCCGGCATCGGGGGCACCTATGCGGTTATGCCGCGTTTGTTCTTAAAGCTGTATGACCTGGTGCGGTCCGGCCAGGTGGAGAAAGCCGCCGCGCTTCAAAACGACATTTGTCGTATCATCTATGCCTTGTGCGCCGTTAAGGGCAGCATGTACGCCAGCATCAAGGAGTTGCTGCGCCGCAGGGGCGTCCCCTGCGGCAGTGTGCGTGCGCCGCTTGCGCCGCTGTTTCCGGAGGATGAGCCGCAGGTTGGCCTGTGTGAAAAGATGATTAGGGAGGCGGAGAGCCGGTATCTTTGATCAGCGGGCGCATGGCAGCCTGCATTAAGAGGGTGAAGCAAAAGCGCCGGGCATCCTGCGGCGCTTTTTCTATTATTATTGAAGGCACAGTCAGCCCCTGCCTATGAGGACATCCCCCGGTATTTCACCATCAGGCCGTGGAAGATATCCCCGGAGCTGGGCGGGGTGTAGGTGATGGAATTGGCGCCGGCCTGGATGGTTTCCAGGATGCTTTCCGGCGTGGGCCCGCCGGTGGCCATGATGGGATAGTCCTCTCCCACCTCCGCGCGGATTTTGCGCACCAGCTCCGCCGTCTGCGGCCCGCCGGAAACGTTGAAAATATCCGCCCCCGCCTTGATTTTCCCCAAAAAGTCCTCGTGAAAGGAGCCCACGGTGGAGATGACCGGGATGTCCACGGCGGCCTTCAGCTGACGGATCATCGCCGGCTTCATGGGGGCGTTGACCACCACGCCATAGGCGCCCAGCAGCTCCGCCTGAAGCGCCAGGCTGATGCAGCGCTCCCCGGAGGTGGTGCCGCCGCCCACGCCCACAAACACCGGGCAGCGGGCGATGCTGATCACCGCGGTAGTGATGTTCAGCTGGGGCGTGAAGGGATAGACGCACAGGACGGCCTGGGCGTTATTGTTAGCGATGATGGCCACATCGGTGGTGAAGATGACGGACTTGATGCGCGTGCCCATGATGCGGATGCCGCTGCACTGGTAGATCTCCTCGGGGATGGTGATGCTGTTTTTACGCAGCTCTGAGGCCAGCCCGGGGCTTGGCCGTTTGTTGTCTTCCTGTCTCATACCCAGCCTCCTGTCCGCCAGGCTGGTGGAAGGATCGCAGCTGCGCCTGGCCGGTTTATCAGAGGTATTTTATCCCATGATTATCGGCTGCGCAACTTCAAGGGATGGGGTGGTCGCCGCGAAAGAGCAAGCGTAGTCTTAGGGCTCTCCAAATTATGGTACAATAACGCCAATCCTTGGGATAGGGGCCCTGGTGAAACCACGGAAGACACCGCGGTGCCAACACGCATTTTGCGCAGCGAATGAGCGGGCAGCAGTTTGAGAATATTCCCCGGCGAGATGAGGGATAAGCATTGTTGCCATTATAGAAACATAAAAAGATGAGGAGTGTCAGATGAAGAAGAAAATCCTGCTTGAGGTCTGCTGTGGTTCGGCGGATGATGTGATTGAAGCTTACCGAGGGGGAGCAGACCGGGTTGAGCTCAACAGCAGCCTTTTTCACGGCGGCCTGACGCCTACCCTGGGCGCCTTGCGGACAGCCATGGCGCACACGCCGCTTCCGGTGATGGCGATGGTCCGGCCAAGGCAGGGCGGGTTTTGCTATACGGAGGCCGAGTTTGAAACAGCGCTGACAGACGCAAAGGCGCTTGCGGAAAATGGAGCCGCCGGGCTGGTGTTTGGCTTTCTCCATGCGGACGGAACCATTGACGAGGAGCGCTGCCGGCAGCTGACCGCCATCGCCAAAGAGGCGGGGAAAGAAGCGGTGTTTCACCGCGCCATTGATGTGACGCCCGACTGGAAGCGCGCCCTTGACACCCTGATTGAGCTGCAGGTTGACCGGGTGCTCACCAGCGGGCAGGAACCGGACGTTTTCTTTGCCCTGGACACCATCAGGGAGATGATTCGGTATGCCGGCGACGCGATTGAGATTCTCCCGGGTGCGGGCATCACGCTGCGCAATGCCGCCAAAGTTTCGGCATACACCGGCTGCACGCAGCTGCACATTGTGCGGCACCAGCCCCGGATCGATACCTCCACCGCCAACAACCGTGATATCTATTTTGGCGGCGCTCTGTATCCGCGGGAAGACAAATACGATGTGATAGACGGCGACTACATCGGTGAGGTGGTGGCTCGCTTAAGGAACTGAGCAGGGGGCTTTCAAATTGTGTTGTCGTCTGGTGATTAAAGTGGCTTCTCCCCGGGTGCGGCGCAGCAACCAACAAGTCTTCCGAATGTTCCGCCAAGCAGATTCTTACAGTCGTAGATAGGAGTCCGGGCCGGGAAGATACAAGCCACCCCGCTCTTTGGATTCTTGAAAGATTAGCGTAAAAACGCCAGCCTGGTATGATGTGCGGGCGGGCTTTTTCATAAGGAGCATAAAGCAGAGGCGTGTGCAGAGGGCTTAGAGCAGATCCTGATATTCTGCGTTTTTTTTAAACTGCTTCTTGGCATAGGGGCATAGGGGCATAGGGGAACTATTTTAACCTTTGCTTCGCGGGCGGCATCCACCACGGCCTTCACCAGCTTGGCGGCAATGCCCTGCCCGTTGTAGGCCGGATCCACCTCAGTGTGATCGATGATCCAAACGGTCTGAGAAGGCGAGGTGTTGCAGACGCCGACCAGCTTGTCGCCGCCATAGGCGGCTGCGCGGTGATTTTCGGGTTCAAACACAATGCTGATCATAAAGGCTCCTTTCGGGGAAGGTGTTGTTTCAGAAGGTATATACCCGGGATAGAGCATACACTTGTTTTTACAATTGAGGTCTACAATAAATAACCAGACGTCCTATCAATCATATTGGAATCTTAAAATAGTATATCAATTCATTGAATTTTTCTGTCTGGATTTGCAGAAGGATCACCTGCCGGGTATCCAAACGCGCAAAGAACGCATCGCCTTTCACGAGAACTGTCTGCGGCAGATGCAGGATGGCCGTGTCACCTGCCCCAGGCGTGTGCGCATAAAGCCCGACACCACCTGTGTTCCGGTCATCATGTAGGGACATTCCCTATATCTGTTGCAGGAGATACCGGATGTGGAGCAGCACACACCCTATAATCACTTTGGCCACCGCAAAAGACCAGACAAGCGGGTGATGATCTTCATCCAGCGGGACATCGGCAAGCAGAAAACGCGCCGGCAGGTAAGCGAGCATCCCTTTGGCGCCATCAAGCGCGCGGACGCCCTTCGCCACTTTCTGTGTCGGCGCAGGGAGATAACCACGGCGGAGTTCGTGCTGGGCGGCCTCTCCTGCAACCTGCGCAGGGTGATCAACCTGGCAGGAAGTGCACCGGCGCTTATCGAGCGGTTTAAAGCAGGATACCAAGAGATGCCGGCCACTGTGGAGGAAAAGCTCAATAAAGGGCAAATAACAAGGGAAAACAGGTGGGCATCGGCATTTTCATCCGTCCCTGGCCTGTAATTTTGTTCCCTTTGTGTAAAATGATCAGCAAGCCTTATAATCAAACTGAAAAACCGCCCGAATACCTTGATTTTTCAAGCGTTTTCAGACGATTTGTGGTGGAGGTGAGGGGAATCGAACCCCTGTCCGAAGATTCAGGATCATGGCTTTCTCCGAGCGCAGACGGTGTTTTGAATTTCCCTCGTCCGGACGCCCGCCGTCAGGCTGCCGGGTTTGGTAGCTTCATTTTACCGGGTTCACCGCAAAGCTTAGGTGGCCCTGTTCCTCACATCAATGGCGCCAGTGACGCAAGCCGTGAGCGCTTGCGGCCGACGTTCGCGGGCTTAGGCCGCGAAAGCTAATTGCTGATTGTTGTCAGTTGTTTATTTTCCCCGTTGTTGCGCGGTGCAGGGGCCGCGGCTCGCTTGCCATGCACCCGACGATCCCCGTCGAAACCGGTGCACCCCCACGGGTGAAAGGCCGACAATCAGGGCGGCTTTCCACCAAAAATATTATACCACAGGATGCAAACCGGAACAATCAGGGCGTTGCATGGGGGGATGGGGCACGGTATAATGAGGCCAGTATGACAGGCGCCCCGGAGGCGGGCCCCAAGTGCATCTCCTTTTTTTGACGGATCAGGAGGAACAGATGAAAAAGAAAGCCGCGTTTTTTTTGCTGGCGCTTATGATGATGGCCCCGTTTGCGGGGCTGGCGGCCTCTTTCAGCCTGGAGGGCTTAAGCATTCAAGAGCTTTCAGCCCTGCGCCAGGAGGCGGACGCCCGCATCCGGCTGATGCAGCTGGCGGATGCGGAGGGCTACCTGGACATCGCCGACGGGGAGGCGCTGGCCCGGACGCCTGAGGCCTGCCTGCAGGAGAAAGTCCGCCTCATTGGAGACATCCTAAGGGTGGAGGAAAGAGCGGAAGGCTTCAGGTATTTCCTGTCCCTCCGGGAGAACCCGGGCCGGATTTTTCTGGTGGACTATGCCATAAAGGAGGATCAGCCCCTGCTGCTGGCGGGGGATGAGGTGGTGGTCCACGGCGTGTTTGAGGGGCTGATGCCCTTTTCGGGGGAGGACCCGCTTGTAAGCGGTGCCCCGGTGGTCGCAGCCCGGCTGGTGGCGCCCCGGGTGGCGGAGGCGGCTTTGCTTGCGGCCCCGCCTTATGCCGCCACCAAGGCAGACCCCGCCCCCCTGGGGGTGACGGCCCGGTATGATGGCTCCTACTGGTCGGGCTATGCGGCGTTTGAGATGGAGATGCTCCACGCCCTAAGGGGCGCCGCGGCCCTCAGCTGGGCCCAGGAGCTGACCAAGTACAACGTCACCCCGCTTAAGACCCAGGAATACCTGCTGATCTGGATCCGGGTGAAGGCGCAAAGCGCACCCGGGGGCAAGGCGGAAATCAGCGAAGGGGATTTCAACTTCGTCAGCGCCAGCGGCCGGGAGTATCTGCCCCACTATCTGCTCAACGCCACAGAGCCCCTGGGCAACCTGTATGAGGGCGGAGAGCAACGGGCGCTGATCGCCTGCATCATCGACAAGGGGGACCAGCCCCTGGTGGTCTATCAGCCCCGGTCGGAAAGCCCCCTGTGGTTTGACCCCAACAGCCGGCATGTGACGGATCTGTCCGGCCAGGCATTTAGCGCTATCCCACTAAACGCCAGCGCCCCGGAGGTGGTGCGGATGAAGGCGCTTTTGGCTGAGATGGGCTTTTTAAAGAAGCTGGACACAGGGGATAAGTTCACCTCCGGGCTTAGCAGCGCGCTGAAGGAATACCAGAGGGCCATGGGCCTTGACCCCAGCGGAAAGGCGGATGAGATAAGCCAGCGGCTGCTGCTCTCCGGCGCTTATCCGCCGGGCCTGTAAGGGAAAAGGCGATGAAAAGAGGGATTATCCTCACGGTGCTGGCGCTTTGCCTGTGCCTTGCCGCCCTGGCCCAGGGGCTGCCCCGGCCCACAGGGCCAGGGGATCAGGGCGTGCATGTGCTGGCCCTGCAGGCGCAATTGCGCCTTCTGGGCTATGACCCGGGGGAGGCGCAGGGCGCCTACACCTGGGAGACGCTGCGGGCGGTAATGGCCTTTCAGAAGGACCAGGGGCTAAGGGCGGATGGCCGGGCCGGGCGGGACAGCCTGCTGGCGCTGTTTGGAAAGGAAAAGGACAGCCAGGGCCAGACGGAGATGCCCTACTGGTACGGCGGGGGCAGCGATATCATCCCCTGGGGCGCGGTGTTTTTGGTGCAGGATGTGGCCACGGGCCTCACCTTCTCCGCCCAGCGCATGGGGGGATACAGCCACCTGGACGCGGAGCCGCTGCATCCCTTTGACACCGCCGCCATGTTTTTGGCCTACGGAGGCCAGTGGAGCTGGGACCGCAGGCCGGTGTTGCTTCAGTTTGAAGGAAGGGTGATTGCCGCCTCCATGAACGGCATGCCCCACGGCTTCAGCGCCATCAAGACCAACGGCATGCCCGGGCATTTCTGCATCCACTTCTTTGGCAGCCGGGGGGACGGCTCCCAGCGCGTCAGCGACAGCCACCAGGCCTGTGTGGTGGAGGCGGCCCGCGCCAGCTGGCAGAAGCCCTAAGAAAAACAAAACAATCAAACACAAAAAAGCGCCACCGGGGTTTTTCCCTGCGGCGCTTTGGGCCTGGCGCTTATTCCGTCCCCTCCCGGGTGTTTTGTCTCAGCGCCCGCTCCATGTCCCGCTTGGCGTCCCGGTCCGCGATGTCCTCCCGCTTGTCATGCAGGCGCTTGCCTCGGCACACGCCCAGCTCCAATTTCATCCGGCCATCCTTCAGGTAGATTTTAAGGGGAATCAGCGTCATCCCCTGGCGCATCACCTGGGCCTGAAGCTTTCTGATCTCGCTTTTGTGCAGCAGCAGACGCTTGGGCCTTAGGGGATCGGTGTTGAAGATGCTGCCCTGCTCATAGGGGCTGATGTGCATCCCCTCCACCCAGACCTCCCCATCCTTGATCCGGGCGTAGGATTCCTTCAGGTTCACCCTGCCCTGGCGCATGGATTTGACCTCGGTGCCCTTTAGCTCAATGCCGCACTCGTAACTCTCCTCCACGAAGTAGTCATGGCGGGCGCGGCGGTTGTCGGCTATGGGCTTGATGCCTTTGGTTCTCATGTCTCTCCGCTCCCTCCTTCCTGCACAAGCAGTGTATCCCCTCGGTCACGCCTTGGCAAGGAAGCGCCAAAAGCCAGGCGGATGGGGGCTGACTGCGTCACCTGGATGGCTTTCTGCCAGTGGAGCAGATACAGCCAGGCCTCCTTGACCGCAAGGCCCGTGATCTCCTTTAGGGCGCGCATGTACCAGCGCATCTGGGCGGTGTATTTGTTCAGCAGGTCATCAGGCTCCCCCCGGTCGGTCTTGAAGTCCACCAGCACCCAGCCCTCCTCCTCCAGAAAACAGGCGTCCAGCACCCCTTGCAGAAGCATCCCCCCTTCCACCTTCAGCGTAAAGGGCCACTCCCTATGCTGCTGGGCGCTTTGGCCCATGCGCCGGGCCAGGGGGCTTTGCATGAAGGCGGAGATGGCCTTCAGGTCAAGGGCCGCCTGCTCCTTTTGGCGCAGCAGGCCCCGGGCGGTGAGCTTTGTGAGGGCCTCCTGCAATTTTTCTTTAAGGGCCGGGCCCTCAAGCGCGTAAAAATCGGCGGGGTTAAGGGCTCCCAGGGCCCGGTGGGTGGCGATGCCCCGCTGGGCGGCGCTTAAGGGCTTGTCATCCCGCAGCTGGGGCAGGGGGGCCAGGGGCAGCGGCAGCACCACCTCCCGCCGCTTGGTGGCGGGGGTTTCCTCCTCCTCTTCCGCAAGGCTGCCCAGGCGGCCTGTGATCAGCGCCGTCACCGAGCTTTTCAGCGGCAGCTGGGGCGCCCTGGGGGCCTCCTCAAACAGGGCGCGGATTTCATCAGAGGGCGCGCCCTGGGGCAATTGGGCCCTGGGGGCCTCTGCCGCCTGGCCTGCCGACGGCAGGCTGTCAATCCCCCGGTGATAGATCATCCAGCGGCTGCCCTCTTTTTCAAAGGGGCTGTCCTGCCCTGATGCCACGGCCTCATACAGACAGGGCCCGATCCAGTCCAGCATGCTGGCGGCGCTGCCCACCGCGTAATCGCTTTGCGGGCGGGCCCAGCGGGAGAGCAGCGCATCCGGACTTGAGGCGGAAGCCACAAGGATCAGCCGTTCCCGGGCGCGGGTCATGCCCACATAGAGGAGGCGGGCCTCCTCGCTCATCTCCTCCCGGTTTTTTCTGGCCTTGATGGCCCGGGTGGCGAAAGTGTCCTTCTTCAACCGCTCTTGGGGTTTAACCAGGGTGAGGGCCAGGCCGCTGTGGGCGTCCAGAAACAGGGGAGAAGGGCTTCTTTTTCTCTTGAACTCCGCCGCCAGATCTGGCAGGAACACCACCGGGAACTCCAGCCCCTTTGAGGCGTGCAGGGTCATCACCCGCACCACGTCTCCTGCTCGCCCAGGCTGGCGCTGCGCTGGCGGCCCGCCTTCCCGGCGGCGTCCGCCCGCTTGATAAAGGCGCTGAGGGTCTGGGGCTCCGGCGCCGGGGCCGCCAGAGAGGCCAGCATGCGCAGGTTGGCCCGGCGCAGCTCCCCGTCCGGCCGGGCGCCGGCCAGGGTATACAGGCCTGATTCCCGCAGCAGGCGGCGCACAAAGCGCTCAAGGGGCAGGTTTTCCGCCAGGAAGCGCCACTGGGCCAGCTGCCGGGAGGCGGCCTTCACCTGGGGATTCTCCTCCGCCATGGCGAAAAAGTTCTGGTGCAGCGGCGCCCGGCTGTCCAGGTTGTGCTCCCTGAGGGCGGCCAGCTGCCCGGGGCCAAAGCCAAAGGCCGGGCAGGCCAGGGCCGCCAGCAGGGATTCGTCATCATAGGGGTTGTCCAGCACCCGAAGCAGGTTTAAGGCGTCCCGCACCTCCGCCAGCTCGTAAAAGCCGGCGTCCGCCTCCGAATAGGCGGGGATGCCCGCCTCCCCCAGCACCCGGATTAAGGCCTTGGCCCGGCGCACGCCGCTGCGCAGGAGAACCGCGATATCCTGAAAGCGGACAGGCCTGGGGCTGCCCTTCTCATCCGGGATGGTCTCCCGCCTGAGGGCCAGGATGCGCTGGGCGATCAGCCGGGCCTCATAATCAAAGGCGCTGTCAAGAAGGTCGGGCGGGCTGTCCTCCGGGGCCTCATCCTCCTCCCAGAGATCGTCTTCAGGCGCATCCCCGGGGATGGTGGGCTGGCTGCGGTCAATCAGCCAGAGCTCCACCGGCTCCCCGCCCGGGGTGTCCCGGCCGGGGGCGAGGCGGGCTTCCTCATCGTAGTTGATCTCCGTGACGCCCTCCCGCATGGTGTTTTGAAACACCAAATTGGTGGCGTGGAGGATGTTGGGCTGGGAGCGGAAGTTCTCACTGAGGGGGATCAGACGCTCCGATGACTTCTCATCCCTTGAAAACTGATGATAATGAGCCAGAAACAGGCTGGGATCCGCCAGGCGGAAGCGGTAGATGCTCTGCTTCACGTCCCCCACCATAAAAAGCGCGTTGCGTTTGTCGTGCAGCCGGCGGATCAGGGCCTCCTGGATGTGGGAGATGTCCTGATACTCATCCACGAAGATGGCGTCATAGCTTCCCGCCGCCTCCCGGGCCACATCCGGATGGCTCAGGGCCTTCAGCGCGAAGTGCTCCAGGTCGTTATAGTCCCAGAGGGCGGCGTCCGCCTTCAGCTGCTGGTAGCGCTCGTGCACCTCCCGGACAAGGCGGGCCAGCGCCCGGGCGGAAGGCTTGGTGAGGGCCATTTCCTCAGCCCACAGGGCGGCCTCCGCCGCGTCCCCGGGCAGGAGGGCCAGGGCCTCCTGAACCGCCTTTTTGGCCGCGTCCCTAAGGGCCTTGGCCTGGCTTGCCAGCTCCGGGTCCTCCTCGCCCTTGCCCCGGGTGGACAGGCGGGAAAAACTGGGGGCAGGGAGGGGGCTGCCCTCAGGGGAAGCCAGGGCGGCAAGGCAGCCAGATATCAGCGCCCGGTCGTCCTGAAGGGCGTCCAGATAGCGGGCGGGGCCGGAGGGGCGAAGGCAGAGGGCCTCCGCCTCCTGGATCAGGCCCTGGGCCCCTGTGAGGCGCAGCTGGGCCTCCCGGCGCATCGCCCGGCCCCAGGGGTGGGCCCAGAGGCCCTGGGCGTCCGGGTAATGCAGGCTGGTCTCAAGCCAGCCCCAGGGGTCCGCCTGGGCCATCAGAAAGGTGTGCAATGCCCCCGCCATCTGGATGATCTCCGCATCCTTGAAGCGGTCGATGAGGTTTTGGTCGTCCTCCCCCGGGTTTTCATACAGGGCGTTTAAGGACTCCTCCAGCGCCCGGTCAAAAAGAGACCGGGCCACCTGCTCATCCGCGATGCGGGAGCTGGCGTCCGTCTGGGCGGCGTGGAAGTAGCGTTTCACCAGCTTGCTGCAAAAGGCGTGCAGCGTGGTGACGTCCGCCCGCTCCACCAGGGCCAGCTGGCGGATGAGCCTAGGGTGACTGGCGGCCTCCTCCTCCAGTTTTTTAAGCAGGCGGCCCCGCATCTCCCCGGCCGCGGCGTTGGTGAAGGTGAGGATCAAAAGCCGGTCCAGGGAGTAGCCCTCTTTGAGCAGGTCCAGCACCCGGGCGATCAGCACGCTGGTCTTGCCGGAGCCTGCGGCGGCGGAAACCAGCACCCGGGGGTTGCGGGCGTCAATGGCAAACTGCTGCTGGGGGGTCCATCTGGGCATGGCCTTCTCCTTTATCCGGTGGTCACATAAAAACGCTGCCTGTATCATAAGGCAGCGGCTGCGTTTGGACAAGGGGGCGGTTTACCATTGCACCGGTATTCCCGGCGCTAAAAAAAGAGCCGCCGCTGGGTGGCGGCAGCCCGGTTTGAAGGAATTGCCCCGGCTTACTTGGTGCCAAACAGCCGGTCGCCCGCGTCCCCCAGACCTGGGACGATGTAGGCGTTGGGGTTGAGCTCCTCGTCATAGGCGGCGCAGTAGATCTTCACGTCCGGGTATTCCCGGGAGATGCGCTCCAGCCCCGCCCGGGCGGCCACGATGCACACCAGGCGGATGTCCGAGCAGCCCCCGTCCTTGAGGATTTTAAGGGCGGCGGAGATGCTGCCCCCGGTGGCGAACATGGGGTCCAGCATGATGACGGTGCTCTCCGCGATGTCCGAGGGGAGCTTGCAGTAATACTCCACCGGCTCGCAGGTGTCATGGTCCCGGTAGAGGCCGATGTGGCCCACCCGGGCGTTGGGCAAAAGCTGCTGGATGCCGTGCACCATGCCGATGCCAGCCCTAAGGATAGGCACCAGGGATACTTTTTTGTCTGAGAGCACCTTGGTTTTCGCCCGGGCCATGGGGGTTTCAATCTCCACCTCCACCAGGGGGAAATCCTTGGTGATCTCATAGACCATCAGCATGGACAGCTCGTCCAGCAAGTCCCTGAAATCCTTCATGGAGGTGGTTTTGTCCCGCAGCAGGGAGACCTTGTGCTGAATCAGCGGGTGTTCGAAGATGAAGACGTTCTTGTGCATCACTACCCTCCGTCTGCGCCATGTTTTCTGTTTCCAAGGAAAGATTCTACATCAGACAGTCTGCCCTGTCCAGCGCGGGGCGGCAATTTGTCTGTCCGGAGCGTTTTTTTGACCGCGGATGCCAGTGGTTTGAGCAAAAAAAGGAAGCGCCTGTGATGGGCGCTTCCTGAGGCTTTGGGCCCTCAGGCCCGCTTCAGCTGAACTTTTTGCCAGAGCATGACGCCCGCGATGAGCACGGCGCCCGCCAGGTCCGTCACCAGGCCCGGGATGATCAGCAGAAGGCCGCCGGCCAGGGCCATCAGCTGCTGGATGATGTTTAAGCGGCTCTCCCAGAACTTCTCCACCGCCATGCCGATGCCAAACATGCCCACCAGGGCGGTGATGGCGATCTGCACGATTTCGTACCACTGGGCGTTGAGCATGAGCATCTGGGGGCTGTAGACGAAGATGTAGGGCACCAGGAAGGCGGCGATGGCAAGCCGGGTGGCCTCGATGCCGGTTTTGAGCGGGTCGGACTTGGCGATGGCGGCCCCCGCCATGGCGGCCAGCGCCACCGGGGGGGTGATGTCCGCGATGATGCCGAAATAGAAGGTGAACAGGTGGGCCGGCAGGATGGCATAGGCGGGGTTTAAGGCGTTAAGCGCCCCGTAGACATCCGGCAGATAAGCGGCCAGCGCCCGGGCTACCACCGGGGCCATGATGGTGGAGGTGATGAGATAGTTGGCCGTGGTGGGCACCCCCATGCCCAGGATAATGGAGGAGATCATGGTGAAGGCGAGGAGCAGAATCAGGCTGCCCCCTGCCAGGGCCGTCAGCCCCGCGCCCATTTTAAGGCCGATGCCGGTTAAGGTGATCATCCCCGCGATGATGCCCGCCACGCCGCAGGCCAGGGCCACGCCCAGGATGGAGCGGGCCCCTGCCTCCAGGGCCTCCAGGTATTCCCGGGGCCTTAGGCCCTTGCTTTCCTTGATCACAGGCGCTATGGCCCTGCCCGCGGCCTTGGCCGCGATAATCTGCACAAAGGTCTTCATGTAGCCGCCCAGCACCGCGATGCCAATGCCGATGAGGGCCGCGATGGAGGGGGTGAAACCGGCGCCTAAGACGTAGATGATGGCCACCAGGGGCAGGATCAGATGCCCCCGTTCCTTAAGCACCGTCAACAACCGGGGCATCTTGTCCTTGTCCATGCCCCTTAAGCCCTGCTTCTTGGCCTCCAGGTCGGTGACGATGTAAATGCCCGCAAAGTAGAGCAGCGCCGGGATGATGGCCGCCTTGACCACCATGGAATAGGGCACGCCCACGGACTCCGCCATTAAGAAGGCCGCCGCCCCCATTACCGGGGGCATGATCTGGCCGCCGGTGGAAGCCGCCGCTTCCACCGCCGCCGAGAACTCCGGCCGGTAACCCAGGCGCTTCATCATGGGGATGGTGAAGGAGCCTGAGCCCACGGTGTTGGCCACCGAGGAGCCGGACACCGTGCCCTCCAGCGCGCTGGTGATCACCGCCACCTTGGCGGGGCCGCCTCGCTTGTTGCCCGCGATGGCATTTGACAGATCGATGAAGAACTCGCCCACGCCGGTTTTCTCAAGAAAAGCGCCAAAGAGGATGAACAGGAAGATAAAGGTGGAGCTGGCGCCCACCGGGGTGCCGAAGATCCCCTCCTGGGTGTAAAAGAGGTGCTTGATGATCTGGTTTAAGGTGAAGCCACGGTTGCTTAAAAAACCAGGCATCATCCGGCCGAAGAAGCCGATGAGCACAAAGGCCGCGGCGATGATCACAATGGGCAGCCCCACCACCCGCCGGCAGGCCTCGGCCAACAGCAGGATGGCCACGCCCCCGATCAGGTACTGATGGGGCAGCAGGCTGTTTTGCCGGGCGATCTGGGCAAAATCAATCACCGGGTAGAGGAACAGCCCCAGGGAGACCACCGCCAGGACCAGGTCATGCCAGGGCAGGCGGTCTTTTCTGCCGCCGCGCCGGACGGGATAAAGAAGATAGGCCAGCATCACCACGATGCCCACGTGGATGGGGCGCATGTGGGTGGAGGGGATGATAAACCAGGTGCTGTAGAGCTGAAAGAGGGAAAACAGCACGCAAAGGGCGGAGATGATCAGGCCCTTGTGGCCGGAGAGCGCCCGGAAGGCGCTTTCCCGGTCGTACTTGCCCATGATCTCGCGGATTTCCTCCTGGTCCACGCGCTCCTCAAGAGGAGCCTGCTCCGGCGGGTTTTTGTGATGCGGGTTTTGTGTCATGTATTCTCTCTCCTGTATAGGAAAAGGGCCCCGGGCGTTCAGGCGCCCGGGGCCCTTAACGCATTAGTTCAGCAGGCCGATTTCTTTGTAATACCTCTCCGCGCCCGGATGGAAGGGCGTGGGGATACCGGTAACTGCATATTCCGCGCTGATGTACTCCTTCTTGGCGTGGGTCATCTCGTCCGCGTTTTCAAAGAGCACCTTGGTCATCTGGTAGACCAGCTCCTCGGGCAGATCCTTGTGGCAGATGAGCACCGCGTTCATGGAGGGCACCACCACCGGCTCCGTCATGCCGGAATAGGTGCCGGCGGGGACCAGGGAGGGCACATAGAAGCTGTATTTTTCCTGGAGGGTGACCATCTGCTCCTCGGTTAAGCCAATCAGGCGCACCGCCTGCTTGCTGGCCACGTCCATGATGGCGGGGTTGGGGAGGCCCGCGGTGATAAAGAAGGCGTCCAGCTGCCGGTTTTGGAAAG
>Ga0209510_1003500_pt1 | contig 14676 bp, 14 predicted proteins | sample BiotimSIPDNA_FD_185749 | JGI IMG/M metagenome (GOLD analysis project Ga0209510, IMG submission 185749) | Anaerobic biogas reactor microbial communites from Washington, USA - Biogas_R1 time_0 SIP DNA (SPAdes) (version 2) | ecosystem: Engineered > Bioreactor > Anaerobic > Unclassified | place... | reverse complement strand
GCCTTGAACCTGCGATTAATATATTTAATAATTGGTTTTATGTTTTTATCATAATTTGGTTGTTTGCAGCTAAAAATTTATTCCAAGGTCTTAAACAAAAAGATTTTGATCCCTTTGTTTTTCTCACAGTTTTTGCCTTTCCGATAGAAATACTTATGAGTTCAATTTCTGGAAGAGGGTATGGACACTACTTCGTCTGCTGGATACCTGCGATCATGCTGTTAGTTGCACTTGGTTCATCGATCATTCAAAGCGAAGCAATAAAAACAAGTTTCCGTCAGCAATGTGAAACAACATACTCCACATTTGTTTTGGTTTTTCTTCTTTTTGTCGCGATCGCAACTTCTTTAGATACGGTTTTTACCACCGCAAAGTTTCTTGCTGCAAATCTAATTCCACCTAATACAAATTTCGATTATCAGGATCCTATAGCAAAAGTTGTCAATAACTTAACCAATGAATCAGACAAGGTATTGGTCTTTGGTGGTCAAGCAGGTATCAATATAATGGCACAACGAGATTCGATAAAAGGCGCATTGTTTTATCCTGGAATTAATGATTCAGAGATTGGATTAGCAGTACAGGAAAAGTTCTTTGAGAATCTGCAGGAAGAACGTCCTTTAATAATCCTTGATGGACATCGGTATTTGTCTCAACAGATTCCTGCTATAGACCCGATGGAGAGGCAAAATCAGCGTTTTGTAGTTGAATTTTCCCAGAACGTTGAAGAAGTTCTTGATTGGATTAATACACATTATGAGAGATTTGACGAAGCAAATGAGTATATTATTTATCGGCTTCGGAGTGATTTTAATTAAGTGACCACCTATCCAGGTCTTATGAAAAGATAATAATTACCAAATCAATGTTATCTACGTTTGGTATTCAATAAGACATTTCTAACTTGTATTGACAAAGCATGTAACCTCATTGAAAGCCGCGATGTAATGAGAGGAACTGGCTAATCGGTCAGCGCTTTTTGGTAGATTTCACGTAGTTTTTGGGCGTAAGTGTCAGGGTCGTGCATTTCCCGGATACGTTCAAGGGATTTGACACCTTTGGTGTATATTACAGAAGGGTCAGCAACAATGCTGCGGATGATTGCTTCCAAACCAGCCTGAATATGCTGGGAAAGACGTTCGCGCTCTTCGGGGGTTGAATATAGCGCTTCGCCAAGGTCATTTTTGGGAACGCGGATAAGCCAACCAACATCAGTGTTATTGATTTCAGGCAAGGCGCGAACATCGGTGGTTATTACCGGGCAGCCACAGGTTTGTGATTCAAGAACAGAGAGTCCATAGGTATCTGCCCAGGTGGGCAGCAGCCCGACATCACAGCTTTTGATCAGTTCAAGTGTCTCATCATTAGGTAGGTCCTGATGGTATTCGATCCAGTCTGCATTTTCAGCGATGCGTTGTTTTGCCCAGAGCAGGTCTTCTGCAGTTTCCTGTGCAGCATAGGGATCAAGCCGAAGGGAAGTAACAAGGACAAGTTTTATAGGCAAAGACTCATCACGGACCAGTTTTTCAAAAGCACTTAAAATTTCTCTGCCACCTTTTCTAAAAAAAGCATCTCCGACCAGGATGAATTTGATTGGCTCCCCGGAGTCATATTCCCGGTTTTTGGGTTGGGAGACCAGAGGTTCCTGCGGTGGGTGAAGGACGATCAGTTTTTCGAGAATTGCATCCCGCGTATCGGAGGGAAGTTCTGTCAGAAGATCGCGCTGCATATCTGCAGCACATTGCGACCAGGCGATAATGCGTTTACAGGAGGGTGACAGAAGGGCATCAAAACCCTTTTGAACCAGGGGTGTCATTTGGAGACTTCGCCTGGTCTGACCGTGATAACGGGTCATTAACTCCGAAAAGCGGGGTAAAACCGTCTCAAAATGAGAGACCCAGGGAGTGGTGCCATAGCTGACACCGTTGGAAAAATGTAGCAGATCAACCTTATTGATTTCGAAGTCGTCAAACTGGTTATTCAGGTCAAATGTTGGGAAAAGCGGTCTGCCAAGACGTGTGTTCAGAAAGATTGCACCACGACGCAAAAAAGAATACCAATCTCTCACCGGAACATATTCAGCTTCGGGAAGTTTGTAAAGTATGTTGCGGAGATTTGTGTAGAAATCAAATCTATATGCCAGGACGCCAATTTTCACATTGACATTATACTCCTCATGCGTACGTGTTAGAATCACAATGATGGACAGAGAGGCTCAATCTCACAAGTGGGTACTGGCGTTCAGTCTGAGCGTTCTATTGATCAGCCTGGCGGTATTAATGAACGCCTGTATATCTCATTCTACCCCACCACAAATCACCCCAGTAATCACTGCTGTTCACTCACCAGCGCCGTTGAGCCTTGAAGAAAAACAAACTCAAATTGCGATTCATGAGACGGCAACACCGATTCCGACCGCGACACCCTGGCCAATCGCAACGCCGACAAGCCAGGAACCAACTCCTGCAATCAGCAGAATAAGCTTCAACCCGCTTACAGGTCTTCTGGTTACAGATGTTGATCTCCTATCGCGTCGACCGGTGATGGTTAAACTTGCCAACTGGCCCAGAAATCTGCGCCCATCTAATCAAATCATTAATGCCGACCTGGTCTTTGAATATTACAACGGTCATCAAACCAATCACCTGCTGGCACTATTTTATACCAACGATGCAGCAGCCGTCGGACCGCTTGCTCCGGGACGACTGATAGACGCGCGGCTTGCCCGACACTACCAGGCAGATCTTGTAGTGGCAAGTGCAGATGATATGGTGACAGGCGTTTTTGAAAACACCCTACCCGGACAAGTTTTTTACCGTGGCTTTGCACCCTGCCCGGGAATTTGCACCGAAACACAGGCTCAGGGTGGCAATTCTGTTGTGGATACTGCTGCAATCAGCGCTTTCGCTTTAGAAGACCGGTCTCTCCGAACAACAACTAAGATGGAAGACCAGTTCTTTTCTTTAAGACTCAATAATTGGGATGAGATCGCAACCCGATTCAGTTATATGTATGCTGATTTTTCGGTTATGGATTGGCGTTACGACGAAAAATCAGGTAAATACCAGCTCTGGCAGGAAGCAGAAGATGAATATGGCAACCTTACACTCACCCAATCTTTCGACCGCGACAGCGGAGAACCGATCGCTTTTGATAACCTGATTTTCGTAATGGCAAATTATATTGAATATGACCTGAAAACTTATGACATCAATTTGCGCGAAGGTGATCCAAACCAGGTGGCTATCCTGCTGCGGAATGGCAAGCTAACCTATGGCAACTGGTATTCAGAAAGCCTGTCTGACCCCTTCCAGTTCTTTGTGGGGGGAGAACCTTACCCCTTGAAAGCAGGGAAGTCGTGGATCACGTTTGCGACCACGACCTCCCGTCCTGTTCCTACAATTGAAGGTGAGTGGGACATGGAATTCAAGCTGAATTAAGTTCAGGTGATGCAGAGCTTGTTTCGGGCTCGAAACGCAAAGCGCGGGTGCCGTTCAGGGTTACCAACAGCGAAATCCCAATATCCGCAAAAACAGCCACCCATAGCGGAGTGAGACCAATCAGGGCAATTATGGCAACCAAAAATTTAACTCCCAGGCTGATGACCACGTTTTGCCTGATCAGTTTGTTCACAAATTTTGACAGGCGAATGGCAAAGGGGAGCTTTGCGAGATCATCATCTAAGAGGACCACATCTGCAGTCTCGAGCACCTGGGCATTACCTGCCCCACCCATCCCAATGCCCACATCGGCACTGGCAAGAGCGGGAGAATCGTTAATGCCATCACCAGCCATCAGGACGGTGCCATATTGTTGTTTCAGTTTTTTAAGCCATTCCAGTTTGTCTTCAGGCAAAAGTGAGGCGTGAAACTCCTCAATGCCTACCTGGTCTGCAACTTTTTGAGCCACTTTATTGTTATCTCCCGTCAGCATCACAGGGTGGATTCCGGCTGCTTTAATCTCACTGATAACCTCACCAACGCCTTCTCGAACAGCATCTTCGACGCTCAGAAAACCTCTGACGCGGTCACCGTCACACACCAGCATGGTGCTTTTACCCAGGCTTTCAGCAGCCAGTACTTCTTCAACAATTTTTTGTGGAGTGTTATGTTCATCCAAAAAGAGCGCCAGGCTTCCGACTGTGCCGATCTTTCCATTGACTGTTCCTGACTGTCCTCTGCCCTCCAGAACAACCAGGTCTTGCGCCGCCGGGTAATGGGAGGCGACACCTCTCAGGTTAGCTTCGTTGAGAACCGCTGAACTAAGCGGATGACTGCTGTGAGCCTCGAGAGCACTTGTAAGTGCAACCAAATCGTCACAATTAGAACAATATGGCGTGCCATCGCAATCAATTGCTTTTACATCACTAACAACGGGTTCCCCCTGGGTCAGGGTTCCGGTTTTATCAAACGCGATTACTTTAGCAGCAGAAAGCTCTTCAAGGAAGATACCTCCCTTGAACACAACTCCAGCTTTAGCCCCACGAGTCAGACCGCTGATCATTGTGATCGGGGTGCTGATAACCAGGGCACAAGGGCAGCCAACCAACAGAAGAGAAAGCGAACGATGCAGCCAGCCGTAGGATCCTCCGACATTCCAGAAAGGCTGATTAAAGAAGACGACCGGAATTGTTGCTGCCAACAGGGCAAGAACAAAGACGATAGGTGTGTAAATTGCAGCAAACCGATCGATAAACTTGACCTGTTCGGCTTTGTTTTCCTGCGCTTGTGTAACCATCTCGATGATGCGCTGGATGGTGTTATCCTGGGCGTAAGTGCTAACCCTTACCGTCAAGGCACCCTGACCGTTGATACTGCCTGAGAGAACTTCGTCGCCCTCGGTTTTCTCAACCAGTTTGCTCTCTCCTGTAATCGGAGCCTGGTTAACTGAGCTGCTTCCGCGCAGGATGATTCCATCCATCGGTATGCGGTCAGCCGGTCTTACTATGATGACCTCACCTGGTTGCAAACTATCGACAGGCACTTCTGTTTCAAGTCCTTCTTCGAGACGTAAGGCAGTCTTGGGAGCAAGGTCAGCAAATTCCATTAATATCTCGCGGGCATTATCGTTAATATATTCTTCCAGCGCTTCCGATAAAGTGAACAAGAGCAGCAGGATTATGGCTTCGTAGGTTTCTGCAAGGATTACTGCTCCGATGGAAGCAATTGACATCAGTGTGTTCATATTGAAGCGACGATTTTTAAAAAGTGATCGGAAGCCATCCCTAAAAACCGGCCATCCGGCTACAGGGAGCAAGATTAATTGAATTACCATGATCAAGGATTGAGGGACGCTTAAGCGATCCAAAAAAAGGCTTAATAAAAGCAGTGTTAATCCGATAATAATGACTTTTAGGTCAGGGGTTTGCCAAAACGAACGGAAGAAACCTCCAAAGCTGAGTTTTGTCACATGTGAACTTGTTTTGTCAGGATCAATTTTGACTGTGACTGTCGATTCACATCCACAGCAACCAGAACTTGACCCATCATTGTCAGCACAGTTAGATGATTGTGATAAATATTTTTCTTCAGTCATTATTTCCTCGGTTCATTTAAGTGATAGCTGTGTTCAAGAGCAGCTTGGTAAAGATCTTCAATGTGATCGTCATCAATATGGTAGAAAACCTGTTTGCCTTCCCTGCGGGTTGAGACGAAACGAAGGTTTCGCAGGACTCGTAGTTGATGTGAGACAGCGCTTTGGCTGATCCCTGTCATTTCTGCCAGGTCCGAGACACAAGTCTCATCTTCCAGCAGGATTGCGAGCAGGCGCAAACGAGTGCTGTTGCCCAGACTTTTAAGTGTGCTGGCAATTAATTCCGCGGTTTCGAGATCCAGTTTTTCTGTCATTAGCTGTTTACCCTTAACTCTGTTACATATGAATATCTCTTCATATGTTCATATTACCACTAAAATGGAATTAATACAAGGGATAAATGCAAATTTGGAAGCAGATAAGATCAGAAAGGCAGACAGCGGGCTTTCCGGAAAGAAACAGGGACCCGTAATAGTATCGGTGTGTGGACCCTACATAGGTGAGACTGACTAATTAAGAGTTAATTGCCTTCGTAATTAGCAATATACGCCATCACTGCCGCAGTCAGGAGGGCATCATCAAGAGCGTGGTGGCTATTTGGCAGCTCTATTCCGCAAAAATGACCGGCAAACTCAAGTTTTTGTGATTTAAAGTCGCTGTGGCGCTTATTCCACTCACCATACCAGGCAGCAAACAGTTTCATCACACAAAATGCCTGGTTTTCTTTGATATTCCAGGACAATTCGGAAAGCAGCACAGACTGCTTGAGAAGGCGCATATCGAATTCAGCGTTATAGATACCAATAACGCGATTGCGAAGGATTTGTTCGAGATCAGCCCATACCTGGCTGAACACAGGAGCATTTTGAACCATTTCATCAGTAATACCGTGAACTTTACTCGAATCTTCCGGGATCGGTCTTTGAGGATTAACCAATGAATCAAACAAGACCTGACCCTCCCGGTCGACAACAGCGACCTCTATCACCACATCATTAAGCCCGATACCGGTGGTTTCGGTATCGAGAAACACTGGGTTTAACGCCAAAACTTTGCTGGCGCGTTTCATCACTTCTGGGTGTGCAATTGGATATGCCATGGTTCCTCCACCTTTATTATAATCCTTAGTAGCGTGCATATAATTCCCAAAGAGACCGGCTTGTGGTATATCTTAAGTATCAATTTATCAAATGGTGCAAACTATGATAGAAACCCCGGAAGAAAAAACAATAACAAAAGTAAAAGAGAATTTTTTCCACCAGGTGACCGAATACCTGATCAAAAATTCGCCCGGCATGCGCGTGGTCAAGACGATGCTGGCGGTTATTATCTGCCTCCTGATAGAACACCTTCGTGGCAGCGACATGGCATCTCATGCCTGTATTGCGACAATTGTATGTATGCAGCCCACTTTAAAATCAACTTTCAAGACAGCAGTTGATCGAACCATCGGAACGATCATTGCGGGTATCTACGCCTACCTGCTGACGGTTCTGTTGATAAGCACAATCGGCATGGTTCCAACGACGTTGGAGTTTTACCTGCTGATCGGAGCGCTCTCTTTCCCGCTGATGGCTTTAATGCTCGTGATCAAAAAATCAAGCCCTATGGCAATCACCGTTATTGTTTACCTGGTTATTATGCTAAGCGTAAGCAATACAAACCCGCTTTTATACACAATTGACCGTGTTTTAGGCACCCTGATTGGAATCGCTGTGGCATTATTTGTCAACTGGCTGCCCCCGCTGAATAAAATCGGAAGTCGAATGGGCACTGTAAATATTGCCAGGGTGGAAAATCAGAACTTCGATACACAAAATCATTAGTTAGAGATAGTATGGAAGACAAAAGCAAGATCCTGGCGACACTGATTGATGATGCAAACCAGATCGTCTTTTTTGGTGGGGCAGGTGTGTCTACTGGCTCAGGGATCCCGGATTTTCGATCGGCTACTGGTTTGTATAATCGCCTGAACAAGACTGATTATTCACCTGAGACCATGTTGAGTTACTACTTCATGATCGGTCATCCGGAAGAATTCTATTCCTACAAGCGCGAAAACCTGCACTACCCCGATGCTAAACCCAACGCCGCCCACCTTGCACTCGCGCGTCTTGAGCAACATAAACCCAACACGACGGTCATCACACAAAATATTGACGGACTTCACCAAAAAGCTGGCTCTGGAAATGTATTGGAGATCCATGGCAGCATGGAACGTTTTTACTGCATGAAATGTGGGCGAAATTATCCAGCAAAACTGGTTTGGGAGGGTGAAGCAGTTCCGCATTGCCCGGCTTGCCAGGGAATGATTCGCCCGGATGTGGTCTTGTATGGAGAGATGTTGAATAACAAGGTCATGCTGAAAGCGCAGAGTGCTATCCGGGGAGCTGATCTGATGATAGTTGGTGGAACATCACTGGTAGTCTATCCAGCAGCAGGGCTGCTGCAATATTTCCGCGGAAAAGCCCTGGTGTTGATCAATCGCGATCCGACTCCATATGATTACATGGCAACCCATGTATTTCATGAAGATTTGGGTCAGCTTTTGGATAAAGCAGTGGTTTAGCTGACAGCTGAAATTTACTCGTGTAAATGGGTGTTTGCATCGAAGATATTAAACTAAAACAGCCGCCTCACCTGCGACTGTTTTAGTTTCGATCTAAATAGTGTTTTTTCACAATCCGATCCTGTTCGTGCATTTTGAAAGGAGAGAAACAATGTTTGCACGAACTTTGATTATATTAACCCGTGTTAGTTAAATATAGATAAAAGATATATTAACGTATTGTTAAGGTTCAAATTTGCTTGTAAAAGCTCTTGTTTTGATTGCACCCCAGCCAATTTGATTGCAGCAATTCTCACTATGAACCTATCCTCATCATTCAATTGATATATCATCGAAATTATTTCGACTGGAAAATGACGGTATAGGGGGGGTATATTGTCTGTGATAGATGTACGGACGGGTTCAGGACAAGAGATTCGCAATCTCAAGCAATCAGCTAAACCCGCCCTCCTTGAGGTAAATTTTCATGACGCTTTCAAAACACCTCCGCTGTTTCTGGGTTGGGTGGGTCTTGTTGGGTCAGTCCATACTCGGGTTCGTGATTGGGACCCACCCATACGGAATTGGAATATCTAAAAATGAATTATTAGATATTGAGAATTATTGGTTTAATTGTGAGAGTCTTAACCGATTATTTCAGGACCTGACTGCTTTTTTATGCTATTATTATCAACAGAAAATCATGAAGTTTTGGAAAAAAACCTTCCCGTTTCTCATTCTGAACATCGTTGTCTCTGGGGCAACAATGTTCGCAGTTCTGTCAGTTTGGCAGCAACGTAATCCTTCTGCTGTGAGCCAGGGGACAATTACTCCAATTGCGACTGTCGAGCTTAAACAGGAAACTGCTAAGGTCCCTGCTCCAACGAACAAACCGGAAGTTGAACCTGAAGGCAACTTGTCAATTGAAGGAGTTTTCGGTGCAGGGGATCTGAACGTTGAATACATTTTGATCAGAAACCAGAGTGAGGGGAGCGTTGATCTCACCAACTGGTCGATATCCGCCAGTGATGGGAACCGCTTCGTCTTTTCTTTTTTAAACCTGAACAAAAATGGCGCTGTGCGTCTATACTCCAAACATGGAACGAACACTGTTATTGAACTGTATTGGAATTCTGACCAGGCTCTGTGGGAGTCTGGAGATCAAATCTATTTGATTGATGGTTCTGGTCAGCAGCATGCGAGCTGGTTGGTGCCTTAAGGAAGGTTTATGTCACAAGCATTTTATCGAGTCTGGCGCCCCGCGGTCTGGGATGAGGTCGTAGGACAAGATCACATTGTCCAGACCCTGCGCAACGCCATCATAACCGATCGGGTTGCCCATGCTTACTTGTTTGCTGGTCCGAAGGGAACTGGTAAGACAACCAGTGCCAGGCTGCTCGCCAAGGCAGTGAATTGTCTGGATGAGAACAAGGAAAACAAGCCCTGCAATAAATGTGAAAACTGCCAGGCAGTTAACGAAGGTCGCTTTTTAGACCTGATTGAAATCGATGCCGCCTCCAACACCAGTGTTGATGACGTGAGGGAGCTTCGGGACAAGATCAATTTTGCTCCTTCGCAGGGGAAATTCAAGGTCTACATAATCGATGAAGTGCATATGCTGTCAACATCAGCTTTCAATGCACTGTTGAAAACGCTTGAAGAACCACCTTCTCACGTGATCTTTATCCTATGCACAACCGAAATTCATAAGATTCCGGCAACGGTGCTTTCCCGGTGCCAGAGGCACGAATTTCGCCGTATCCCGGTGCCGGTGATCATCGAAAAGCTGACCGAACTGACAAAAAAAGAAAAAATCAAAATAGAAGCGGATGCTCTCAGCCTGATCGCACGCCAGGCAACCGGATCGATGCGCGATGCGATTTCACTCGTTGACCAATTGTCGTCGATGTCGAAACAAGTGACGCTCGAAATCGCCCAGGAAGTGTTGGGGACTGCAACGAGCCAATCCGTGATCGAGCTTATCGACGCAATTTTAGCCAAAAACAGCGGCTTGGGGCTTGAAATCATTCATAAAGCGCTGGACGGCGGTACAGACCCACGCCAATATTCAAGGCAGGTGGTTGATTATCTGCGTGATTTGTTGGTAATCCGAATGCAGGCAGGGCAATATCTTGAACTGACACCCGAAATGCGAGAAAAGATGAACCAGCAAGCAAGCCAGTTTGAGACAGCGCACTTGGTGGCGGTCATCACAGCCTTCAGCGAGGCTTCAACAGATCTGAAAGCAAACTGGCATCCCGGGCTTGGGTTGGAACTCGCCCTGGCATCGGCGATGACCCAGCCCACCCCGACAGTGATACAGGCTGAAGAGCCAGTACGTAACAGAAAGAGTGATTTAGCACAACCAAACCTGGAAAGAGCAGCCCAGCCAACCGAAACAAGTCAACCCAGCCGGGCAAACCGAAAAGAAGCAACCCTTGAGCAAAAGCTGGCAGATGAAGCTTCGACATTCGTTCCGGGCACACCGCTCACACTCGAACTGGCGAAATCACGCTGGGACCTGGTTAAACGTGGGATCGGTTCACAAAACCGCATGACAGCAGCAGTAGTCAACTCTGGCAAGTTATTAAAAGCGGTTGGCAATTCCATCGTTCTCAATTTTGAGAGTGAGTTGCTGCGCGAGCGTATTCAGGAAGAAAAAGCCAACAAACTGCTCAGGTTCATGCTCAATAAGGTTTATGGGCAGGACATCACCCTGATTTGTACGGTAGGCGATCAAAAAGTCAACCTTGGAGATAACCAGGATCACGAAACCAGCGACCTGGTTGATTTTGCGATTAACAATTTAAATGGACAATTACTCGAAGAGGATCTCTTCGAAGACGGAAAGGTGGATTAAGATGGCAAAAGGATATCGAGGACCTTCAGGCGGAGGCAAAGGTCAAGGAAACATGATGGCACAAATCGCCAAACTGCAGGAGCAAATGGCGCAGGCACAAGCTGAGCTGGCGGATGAGCACGTCACCGAAACCGTGGGCGGCGGAGCTGTGTCTGTAACCATGAGCGGCAAGCAGGAATGCATTGCCGTGGTCATTGATCCTGGTTTGATGGAAGATGGTGATGCGGAAATGCTTCAGGATTTGGTCCTGACAGCAATCAACAAAGCACTGGATAGCTCCCGGGAGCTTTCTGACGATAAAATGGCACCCTTCACCAGCATGCTGGGTGGATTTGGGTTTTAATCTGTATGCGTGCGATTCCTGACCCAGTTCAAAACCTGATTGATGCCTTTTCGCGTTTGCCAGGGATTGGACCCAAATCAGCATCCCGCCTGGCATTTTTTTTACTGAAGGCACCGGAAGCTCTCTCGTATGATCTGGCGGAAGCGCTGGAGGCGTTAAAAACCGAGACATCCCAGTGTCAGCGCTGTTTTAACATCACCCTGAAAGGTGAGGATGTTTGCGACATCTGCGCATCATCAGAGCGCAGTGATGGAACAATTTGCGTAGTAGAAGAACCGCTGGATGTGCTGGCAATCGAGCGTACTGGTGTTTATCAAGGCAAATATCACGTTTTAATGGGTGTGCTTTCTCCAATTGAGGGAATTGGCCCAGACCAAATCAAGGTTTTCCCCTTGCTGGAACGACTAAAAAATGGTTTGACAAATGAGGTGATTATCGCTACAAACCCTTCGATGGAAGGCGATGCCACCGCCCTGTATTTGCAGCAGCGCATCACACCGATGGGGATCAAGGTCAGCCGCCTGGCAAGGGGCTTGCCGGTTGGCGGAGATATCGAATATGCCGACCAGAGCACGCTGCAGCGCGCTTTGGCTTACCGGCAGACGATGGAATAGCACTACGGACTAAACCAAGGCACAAGCATCATCGACGAATTTCTATATCCCCCCGGTAGGCTTCCATTTAATTTCTAAACTGCTATACTCGGTGTTGAGTTAGCAGAAAATGGAAGAAAATCATAACCAACATAACGGAATAATCATTGAGGCGGAGAGCCTCTCTTTTTCGTATGAGCACGAAGATAATTCCAAGCGTGCGCTAAATGATCTCAACCTGGCAGTAAGAAAAGGTGAATTTGTCGCATTGCTGGGAGCAAACGGCAGCGGCAAGTCCACCCTTGCAAGGCAGATCAACACCCTGCTACCATTGCAACGCGGCAAACTGCGTGTGAACGGATATGATGCTGGAATTGAAGCGAATCAACGCGCCATCCGGCGCGCCTGCGGTATGGTTTTTCAGAACCCGGACAACCAATTCGTTTCGTCTCTGGTGGAAGAAGACATCGCATTTGGGCTCGAAAACTACGACTTTCCTCAGGCTGAAATTGCTGATCGGGTTTCCGAGGTGTTGGAAATTGTCGGTTTGCCCGGTTTTGAACAACGAAACCCGAGTCTGCTCTCCGGTGGTCAAAAACAAAGGGTTGCCATTGCTGGTGTTTTGGCTGTGGACCCGGATATTTTGATTTTGGACGAAGCTACTTCAATGCTGGATTCTGAAGGACGGCAAGAAGTGTTGGAAACGGTCCGACATCTTCACCGCGATTTTCATAAAACGGTTTTGATGATCACCCATTACGTCGAAGAAGCCATCCTCGCAGACAGAGTGTGCCTGATGTTTGAAGGCAAGATCGTTGCCGATGGCACTCCTCGGGAGATCCTGTCCCAACCCAAATTGCTCAATGAAATTCAGCTTGTTTCTCCGTTTGCAGTCAGGCTTTACTTTGAACTTGTTGAAAAAGGACTGCAATTGCCAGAAATCCCGCTTACATCCAACGAATTCGTGAGGCAGCTATGCCAATCGATGTAAAAGAGCTTTCTTTCACCTACGCGCAAGGCTCACCTTACGAAGTAAGAGCATTGAGCCACCTCGATCTGAGCATCGCAGACGGAGAGTTTGTGGGAATAATCGGGAAAACCGGATGCGGAAAGTCTACCCTGATCCAGTTGATCGCCGGGCTGATGAAACCAACCAGCGGAACTGTGTCGATTGATGGAGAGGTGTTTTATCCAGGCAAAACAGATCGCTCAAGCTTATCCAAAAGAATTGGGGTGTTGTTCCAATATCCCGAAATTCAGCTTTTCGAAAACACGGTCGAGAAAGATGTCAGCTTTGCGTTGAAACATGCTTCTTTGTCATCCAGTGAAGTGAAAGAAAAGGTGCATTGGGCGCTGAACGCTGTTGGGCTTGATTTTGATAAGTTCAAAGACCTGTCGCCCCTGGGTTTATCAGGTGGAGAGAAAAGAAGGGTCGCTGTCGCTGGCGTCCTGGTTACCAAACCGGAAATTCTGATATTGGATGAACCAATAGCCGGGCTGGACCCAAAGAGTCAGGATGGATTTCTGAAGCTGCTCGACAATCTCAATGCTGATGGGACGACCATCATCATGATTTCGCACAACCTGGATGCCCTGGCAGAACACACAAAACGAACCGTGGTACTTGAAGACGGCATTCTTATCAGGGATGCAAGCACCAGGGAAGTGCTCACTGACACAATATTCTTAAAGGAACATGGATTGGGGATGACCCAGGTTGGGCGAATCAGCGACGGTTTAAAGAATTGCAACCTACCCTTACCTGAGTTGCCATTAACCATGAGAGAATTGTGTTCTGCTTTGCTGAAGGTGTCGGCATGACACAAACACTCACAGGCATTTACCTGCCAGGTAACACCTTCATCCATCGGCTGGATGCACGGGTAAAGTTTTTCAGTTTCTTTGCCCTGGTAATCGCGACACTTTTCACTAACAGCTGGGGCGGTTACCTGGTTATGGGAGTTATCAGCCTTGTTCTGATCTATGTGAGCAAGTTGAGGTTTTCCCAAGCTATCGGATCGTTGGGCATGATGAAATGGTTCCTGGTGATCATTTTTCTAATGAACCTGATGTTTTTCAGCCCCGAAAACGCCTGGTTTTCATGGTGGTTTTTTACACCTTCCTATGCGGGTTTTCTACAGGCAATCAATATCGTCTTCCGGGTTTCTGTAGTGGTGATTCTCAGCAACATTCTTAACACAAGCACGCCTCCTATCGAACTAACCCGCGCAATGGAAGCTTTGCTGCGCCCTCTCAGTTATCTTGGCTTGCCCACAGGTCAGATTGCAATGATCATCTCTGTAGCGATCCAGTTTATCCCGACGTTAACGATGGAATCAGACCAAATTCGCAAAGCCCAGATCGCAAGGGGTGCCCGGTTTGAGAGCAGGAAACTCACTGAAAAAGCCGCTGCGATTGGACCATTAGTGGTACCAATCTTCCTATCTGCATTCAGGCGAGCTGACGAACTTGCACTTGCAATGGAGGCAAGGGGCTATCGGTCCAGCCAGAAAAAACAGGTTAATAAAAACGTTAAACTTTCCAGTGCAGACGCTTTTGCAATTTTTGCGTCCCTGGTTGTTTGTATATTTCAAATTTATTTTTTGTAATCAAAGAACAGGAGAAACCATGAACCAAATTTCAATAACAAAAAAATCAATCATTGCGGCAGTTTGCCTGGCGTTGTGCGTAGTGTTGCCACAGGCGTTTCATGCCATTCCAAACGCTGGCTCAATCTACTCGCCGATGCATATTCCCGTTTTACTTTGTGGGCTTATTTGCGGCTGGCCATTCGGCTTAT
>Ga0209510_1003497_pt1 | contig 14688 bp, 11 predicted proteins | sample BiotimSIPDNA_FD_185749 | JGI IMG/M metagenome (GOLD analysis project Ga0209510, IMG submission 185749) | Anaerobic biogas reactor microbial communites from Washington, USA - Biogas_R1 time_0 SIP DNA (SPAdes) (version 2) | ecosystem: Engineered > Bioreactor > Anaerobic > Unclassified | place... | reverse complement strand
GTGGCAGGGCTGCTCGCAGGTGTAGAGGTGGAAGCGGAACCAGGCCCCTCGCTGCTCCTCACTAAACGCCATAAATTTCTCCCGCAGCATCTCGTTTAAGCCGTCGGCATTGATCCGGCGGCGCACAGAAAGCCCCGCCTGTGCCATCTCCTCATCCGCCTGGCTCAGAGTGTGGAACACAAAGGGGAAGTCCTCGCAGCGGAAGCTGCCTGGGTCATAATCCCCCTCTGTGATATAGCCCGGGTCCTCCGTGTCCAGGGTCATGGTGGCGATCACCCAGTCGTTGTTGATGAAGGACACGAAGATCCTGCCCCCCGGCTTCAACACCCGTTTGCAGCCCCGCAGCAGGGCCAGCCGTTCCTCCAGGCTGCGCAGATGGTACATGGGCCCCAGGCACAGCACCGCGTCCATGCTGTAATCCGCCAGTTCGTCTACCGCGCTCTGGGCGTCCTGGCAGATAGCCTGCAAGCTTAATCCATGCCCAGCTTGCTCCTTCAACTGCTCGATATGGTGGGGCACCAGGTCCACCGCCCTCACCTGATGCCCGGCCTGGGCCAGGGGCAGGGCATACACCCCGGTGCCGCAGCCCAGGTCCAGCACGCTGCTGCTTGGCTGTAATTCCTGCCCCAGCACATGCAGGGTGGTCAGTCGCTCCAGCCACAGGCCCTCCCCGGTGATCCGGTCCTGCTCCCGGGTGAAAACCTCCTCATACACCGCCCGGGTCCTGTCCAGGCTGCCTTTGATCTGCCGTAGATGCTCCATATCATCCCTCCAGGCTGTTCACATAGTCCCCCACATCAAAGGGGTCCAGGCTGCTGTCCTTCCGCAGATATAGCGGGTGGTGGGGGTGGCCCTTTTTGCTCCTTGACCCCGCCGTGTACCACCGGGCCCCCACCTCCTGCCCCGCTTGCACAAAGTCCCGCATGCAGTCCCGCAAAAACCCCCGGGTTTCCATCACCGCGCCCCAGGCCGCCCACACCGTCTTGGTCTGTCCCAGCAAAAACTGAAAGGCCTTCAGGTTTTCCGCGTGCAGGAAATCACACAGCTCCCGGTCCATGTCCCCGGGAATCGTGGCCCGCTGGGCGTACAGGTTCATCATCAAGAAGCTGTCAAAGCCATTGTGCCGGGCCACCCGCTCCACGCTTTTCAAGGTGTTGTCCAATGCCCCCGGCCGGGCCGTGGAGGGGTTCAGCCCGATGCAGATCAGGGGCCGCTCCCCCCGTGTCCCCAGCACATAGCGGTATTCCGCATAATATGGCGGCACGTACAGCCAGCGCTCCCGGTCATAGGCCTCCGCCCCCGGATCCGCCAGCGCCTCCTCAAAAGATAGCAGCACCAGCTCATGGATCGGGGCCCCCGGCACATGCCGCGTCTTCCTCACTTGGTTTCCTCCGGGTCGAAGTACTCCACCTCCATCCGGTCAAAATGCACCGGCTCCAAAAAATGCTCCGGCAAAAACCGCAGCTGGCGGAACTCTTCAAAATCCTTGGCATGCCGCTGCACCACCATGGGCGCCGCCAGGTCCAGTTCCCGGCATGCCACAACCAGCGCCGCCTCCCAGTCCCGGTCCCGGCAGTCCACCACGATGTCCCGCAGAATCTTGTTCCGTTTGATTTCCCTTACCCAGATCCGACCCGCCATGGGGCCTCCTTTCAACATAGGGGGGACGCTGGGGACATTTTTGAAAAAATGTCCCCAGACCCCTTAAAAACTGGAATTGGACTGATTCCTGGTTCTGTGAATCAGGAAGGTAAGCCCATGTTCAGTAGATGTCCGTCCGGTTCAGGATAAACTCGCCCATTTCAAAGCCAATGCTGTCCATGGTCAGCTGGATGCTGCCCTCCTCAAGGGCCTTCATCTGCACCTGCATCCGGTAGGGGGCCTCCGGCATCAGGGCCTGGGCGGTGATGACGCCTTCTGCCACGCCAAAGCGGCCCAGGCTGGGCTGGGGGCGCTCCCCGTAGGCCCAGGAGGGCACCTGGCCCTTCACCGGCTTTTTCCGGCCGAAGCTGAAAATCAGGGGCTTCAAATCCTCCGTCTTCCGGAAAATCAGCCGCAGGTGGTCCTCGTCCGGGGTCTCCACCCGCACCAGCCTGCCCTCTGGCCCCAGGTAGCTGCCCTCCCCCCACAGGGCGCCGCCGTCGTCCCGGGGCTTCTCCGCCTGCCAGGCCTTCCCGGTTTTTTGCAGCTTTTTCGCCGCCTTGTCAGCAAGCGGGGGCAGTTGCAGCAGCCCCTCCATGAAGCCATGCAGGGCGTCCAGCTCGTTCCCCATCATGTGGGTGCCCGCCGTCACGCACACCGCCAGCTTGTTCCCTTCGTCCACCAGCATCACCTGGCCGAACATCCCGTCCCCCCGGTAGCGGTTCTCCCGGGTCATCCAGAACTGGTAGCCATAGCCCAGCGCCCAGTCGATGTGGAAGTCCGGGTCACTCTGGTCCTCGTTATCCACCTGTTTGACGGTGGCCCGGCCCAGATAGTCCGCGCTCAGCAGCTGCCGGCCTTCCCACAGGCCCCAGTTCAACAGCAGCTGGGCGGTTTTTGCCAAGTCCATCACGCTCAGGTGCAATCCGCTGCCCCCCACGTTGTAGCCCAGGGGACAGCAGTCCCACTGGGGCTTTGCGATCCCCAGGGGCGCAAACAGCCGGGGCATCAGGTAGTCCCGCAGGCTCATCCCCGTCCGTTTGCTCACCATCCGCCCCGCCAGGTAGGTGCCCATGGTGTTGTAGTGGAAATGGCTGCCCGGGTCATGCACCACCCGGTAGGACAAGGCCGCCCGGGCCCAGTCCGCCTGGCCCCGGATCTCCTGGTCGCTCCGCTCATCCAGGCCCGAGGACATGCTGAGGAGGTGGTGCAGGGTCACCTCGTTTAAGCGGATGTCAAAGCCTTCCGGCAGGCTGTCTTTCAGTATATCCGCCACGCTGTCTTCATACCGGATGAGGCCCTCATCAACCGCAATCCCCGCCGCCATGGAGCAAAAGCTCTTGGACAGGGAGAACAGGGTGTGGGGGCTGTCCGTCCGGTAGGGTTTCTTGGCGATGGCATACACCTTCTGGTCCCGTACCAGGGCCAGGGCGTGGATGTCCAGGGCGCTGTGCCGGGCCAGCAGGTCCTTCACCGCCTGGCCCGACAGGCCCAGGTCCTCCGGCAGCTGCACGAGCTTCAACATATCAGGCACTTCTTTTCCTCCCCCTCAAAGATGCCACCAGTATAGCAGAAACAGGGCTGAAACACCCGGAAAAACAGGCGGAAATCATTTCAAAAATGGCGGAAATATGGTATAATCTGTGGGAGTAGGAGGAATGAAAATGATTGTACACGTATTTGAAAACCCGTCCCAGGTGGCCCAGGCCGCAGCGGCCATCTTTGCCGCCCAGCTCCTCACCAAGCCTGACAGCGTCCTGGGGCTGGCCACCGGCTCCACCCCCATTGATACCTACCAGGAATTGATCCGCCTGCACAAGGCCGGCATCCTGGATTTTTCAAAGGCTACCAGCTTCAACCTGGATGAATACGTGGGCCTTCACAGGGACCACGATCAAAGCTACGACCTGTTCATGCGCAGGCAGCTCTTTGACCACATCAACCTGAAGGCCTTCCACCTGCCCAGCGGCGTCGCCCCGGACATGGACCAGGAGTGCCTTACCTATGAGGCCAAAATCCGTGCAGCCGGCGGCATCGACCTGCAGCTGCTGGGCATCGGCAACAACGGCCACATCGGCTTCAACGAGCCCGCGGACAGCTTTGTCTACAACACCAACATCACCAAGCTGGCGGACAGCACCATCAAGGCCAACCGCCGCTTTTTCGCATCCGAAAACGATGTGCCCACAACCGCCATCTCCATGGGCATCGGCACCATCATGGAGGCGAAATCCATCCTGCTGCTGGCCATGGGCGAGGGCAAGGCCGAGGCCATCCGGCAGATGGTGGAAGGCCCCATCTCCCCCCGTTTGCCCGCCTCCATCCTAAGGGGCCACCCCCGGGTCACCGTCCTGCTGGACCGGGCCGCCGGGTCCAAACTCAGCCGATAAGGCTTCGTTTCCAGCTGTTGAAAAAACTGTTCACAAGCCATGGACGAAAGTTTTTCTACGCCGTCAATCCCCCCGATGCCCCTTTGAAAACTGTTCCGGGATAAGTCATCCACAGGCCGCTTTTTCTGTGGATGAGGGGGGAGGAGCAGCGGACCCCCGCCCCCGGGCGGACTCGGATTTGTCCAAAGGAGACAGCGGGAACTTCGCCCCGGCGCGCCCGTTGCCCCCGGCGGCTGCCAGGCTCGGGCTCAGCTCCCCGGTTGTCCACGGGCATCCACAGGCAAATGGCCTTTATCCACAGGGCTAAAAGAACAGTTTTCTCCGCTGCGGCAAGGCGCCCGCGCCTTTTGCACAGTATCCACAGCCCCTACTACTACTGCTACCAATATATTAAGTACTGCAAGTCTGCTGCCCGGGCATCCCGCGGCACGCGCAAGGAGGACAACATGAAGGTCGCGTTCAACGCCAGCGATTTCAACCACGGGATGAGCATGGTCAGCCACGCCCTGCCCGCACGGGTTATCAAGCCCTACCAGGAAGGCGTCTTCCTGGAAACCATGGACACCGGCTTGCGCCTCACTGTCACCGACGGGGAGGTGGCCATCCAGTCCGTCATCCCCGCCGAGGTGGCGGAGGACGGCAGCGCCCTGCTGCCCGCCCGCCTGCTGGGGGAACTGGTGCGCAACCTGGACGGCAACGTGGAATTGGAAACAAAGGCCAATGAGTCCGCCGTCGTCAAGAACCATGGCTCCAAAACCCGCCTGGTGCTCTTTGCCGCGGACGAGTTCCCGGAGATCACCCCCGTGGAGCCCGAGTCCATCACCGAAATCACCCAGCAGCAGTTCAAGTCCGCCGTGCGCAGCATCATCTTTGCCATCGCCACCGACGAAACCCGGCGCATCCTGACCGGCTGCCTCATGGAAACCAGCGCCGATGAGGTGCGCTTCACCTGCCTGGACGGCTACCGCCTGGCCATGCAGCGGGTCTACTGTAAGCACGAGATGCCCGCCGGCAAGGAGGTCCTCTCCTACATCCTCCCGGGCACCCTGGTGGGCAACATCAGCCGCATGCTCCCCGACAGCGACCAGCCCATCACCCTCTCCCTCTCCCGCACCCACATGATGGCAGAGTTCGGCAAAACCCGGGTCACCTCTCCCCTCATCCTGGGCGAGTACATCAACTACCGCCAGATCCTGCCCACCTCCTGGACCACCGCCATCCGGGTGGACCGCGGGGTCATCATGTCCGCCATCCAGCGTGCCAGCCTCATCGCAAGGGAAGGCAGCAACAACCTGCTCAAACTCAAGATCGAGGACCAGGCCCTCACCATCTCCGCCCTGGCGGACAAGGGCGACGCCACCGAGCAGATCGCCATCGATTTTGACGGCAACCCCTTGAACATCGCCTTCAATGCCAACTACCTCTACGATGTCATCAAAAACATCGACACCCCCGACCTGGCCATGCGCTTCAACACCAACGTCAGCCCCTGCGTCGTCTGCCCGGTGACGGGAAACCAGTACACCTACCTGATTCTGCCGGTCCGGGTGTCGGATTAGGACGGGGGACGGGGACGGAGGACGAGGAACGGCACTTTTTTGAAAAAAAGTGCGCAAAAAACTTTAATTGGGGTATGTCTTGATGAAACAACCTGTTGTACTTTGTTGTTACAGCGGGTTGTTTTTCAATGATGTACTATGATGAGAACGATTGATTATTATTACAAGTGCGTCAAAGAGAAGAGGTGAAAATTCTATGGAAAGCTATGAAATAGAATATAAATCAGAAATACCAAAAAAGAAAAACCAGTTGAAAGCAGAAATTGTGTCATTTCTGAACGCTGATGGCGGCACAATCTATTTAGGCGTCGATGACCAAGGAAACACCCTGAAAGATAAGGTGGAATGCTACGCTGAATGGGAGGAAACCCTGTCCAACTGGATCAGCAATGCTTTTTCTTCTGATGTTCGCGAACTCATCACCGTCTTTTCAAATGAAATTCCTTTCAGAATTCAAATAAAAAGAGGACCCAAAAGACCATATTTTTATAAGGATGGCGACGGATTTAATGCCAAAGGGGTTTATGTCCGTGTCGGAAGCACAAAAAGAGTTGCCAGCACTGATGAAATAATCAGAATGATCTATCAGTCAGGATCTCATGAATTTGAAAAACAACCAGTTTCAGAGCATGATTTGACGTTTCACTATGCTGCCGCAAAGTTTCAAGAGAAGGGTTTGGAGTTTGACCAGTACGGCTTATTGTTTGTGACACCAGATAACAGGTTCAATCATGCCGCTTTGTACATCAGTGATCAAAATCCAACAGTCAGCAAGTTTGCTGTTTTTCAAGGGCTTACTGTGGACACCTTCTTAGATAAAAGAGAGTTTTCTGGCTCCATCATGAAACAGCTTGACGAAGTCCTGTATTATGCCAACCTGTCCAACCGCAAAAAGGTGGTGATTACAGGAAAGCCACAAAGAGAGGAACGTTTTGATTATCCAGTGCGGGCTTTGAGAGAGGCCATCGTCAACAGCTTTTGCCACAGAGACTGGACGTTGAGTGGCGACATTAAAATTGAGGTCTTTGACGATAGAATCAGAATTTATTCTCCGGGCAGCCTGCCGGATGGCTTGACCTTGGAAAACATCAAACAAGGAATGGTTGCCAAGAGAAACCCAATCATTGTAAATGCCTTGGACAAGGCTGATTATATCGAGAATTATGCAACTGGAATCAGACGAATTTTTGCCGATTATAAAGGCTTTGAAAAGCAACCTGATTTCTATATATCCGACAATGGCGTGATTGTGACGCTGTTTAACAGAAATTATGATGTCCGAAGTGATGCCCAAAATGATGTTCAAAATGATGTCCAAAGTGATGTTGATAAACTGAAGCCTGGTGAAAGACAAGAGAGAATTATCCGCTTCATTCAACAAAATAAACACCTGACCATTCAAGAACTAAGTGTGCTATTGGGTGTTTCAAAGCCAACTGTTGAAAGGGATCTGGCCAAGCTTAGAAAAGATAAAAGGATTGAATACATAGGCAGCTCAAAGGGAGGCCATTGGAGCCTTATGAACTGATAGTGAAATGTGCGTTTATCGATTCGTCCAGTATTGCAATACCTGCCGCCCCAACACCAGGGCAAGCAATCATCATCAGGAAAAAGGGGACCGGGGCCGGTGGCCCCGGTCGGGGGTTTGGGGGTGAAACCCCCAAGCCGTTTCTTCCTCGTCCCTACTCCGCCATCCCCTTGAAGGCTTCCAGCAGATTCTTTGCAGCGTCTTCCGCTGCTTCCATGCTGTCCGGGTGGCTGATGCCCACGTAGAACTTGATCTTGGGCTCGGTGCCGGAGGGCCGGGCGCAGGCCCAGGCGCCGCCTTCCAGGTCGAAATAGACCACATCGGAGGACGGGAAGGTGAGGGCGGTGGTCTGGCCGTCCTTCGTGACGGTGCGGGCCAGGTAATCCCGGACTGCCAGGACCTTGAGGCCGCCGATGCTGTCCGGGGCGCTGCCCCGGAGGGTGCCCATGATGGACAGGATTTTGTCGGCGCCTTCCTTGCCGGGGTAGGTGCCGGACCAGGTGGTTTCGATGTAATAGCCGTATTTTTGGTAGATCTGCTGCAGGCGCTCATACAGGGTGATGCCCTCGTGCATGCAGACGCAGGCGGCTTCCGCCACCAGGAGGGCGGCGTTGACGGCGTCCTTGTCCCGGACATCGGTGCCGGAGAGGTAGCCGTAGGACTCTTCAAAGCCAAAGAGGAAGCTGTGGCTGCCGGTCTTCTCAAACTCCAGGATTTTTTCGCCCACGAATTTGAAGCCGGTAAGCACTTCAAAGAGGGTGACGCCGTAGTCCTCGCAGATGGCCCGGGCCAGGTTGGTGGACACGATGGACATGATGACGGCGCCGTTTGCAGGCAGGCTGCCATCCTGCTTCCTGGCAGAGAGGATGTGGTGCAGGAGGATGCTGGCGATCTGGTTGCCGTTTAGGGTGATGAAATGCCCCTCGGGGTTTTTGACGCAGACCCCCAGGCGGTCGCAGTCCGGGTCCGTGCCCATGATGACGGTGGCGCCTACGGCTTCCGCCAGGGGGATGGCCAGGGTGAAGGCGGCAGGGTCCTCGGGGTTGGGGGATTTGACGGTGGAGAAATTGGGGTCGGGCAGCTCCTGCTCCTTCACCACGGTGACGTTGGAGATGCCGGCTTCCTTCAGGGTCCGGCGTACGGGCAGGTTGCCGGAGCCGTGGAGGGGGGTGTAGACGATCTTCAGGTCCGCCCCCACCTGCCGGACCAGCTCCGGCCTCACCATGAGTTTGAGCACCATGGCGGTATAGGCATCGTCCACTTCAGGGCCGATGATCTCAAGCAGGCCTTGTTCCAGTGCCTCTTTTTCGGGCATGGGGAGGGCCTCTTCAAAGGTGAGCTTGCGGATGAAGGCTGTGACCTGTTCGGCCTTGTCCGGGGGCAGCTGGCCGCCGTCCCAGTCGTAGACCTTGAAGCCATTGTACTCCGGCGGGTTGTGGCTGGCGGTGATCACCACCCCGGCGTCGGCCTGCAGGTGGCGCACGGCGAAGGAGAGGAGGGGGACGGGCCTTAGGCTGTCAAAGAGGTAGGCCTTGATGCCCCGGGCGGCCAGGACCAGGGCGGTCTCCCTGGCGAAGCGGCCGGAAAACTTGCGGGAGTCAAAGCCGATGGCCACGGACTTGCGGGGCTTGGTGGGGTCGCTGTTTAAAAGGTCGGCCAGGCCGGCGGCGGCCCTTCGGATGGTGAAGATGTTGATGCGGTTGCGGCCGGCGCCGATGATGCCCCGCATGCCCCCGGTGCCGAAGGCCAAGTCCTGGTAGAAGCGGTCCTCCAGGGCCTTTTTGTCGGTTTTCACGGCCTGCAGCTCCAAGGCCAGGTCCTCTTCCTCCCGGGTCAGGTTGACCCACTGCTGGTAGTATTGTTCAAACGCCATGGCTGCCGCCTCCTTTTGTTATTTTCATTGTCTGGGCTTATTATAGGCCACCGGATGGCAGGCTGCAAGCACAGCCTGCTGATCACCTGGTCTTGCAGCTTTTGCGGCGGCGGAAAAATCCCAGCCCGGGCCTATGAATCATCGATGCAAATTGATTGACTTTGTAATGAATTTGTAATAGACTGTCGAATAGATAATTGTCACTTGGCACACGAGTGAGGGTCTGGAGGATAAAATGGGCATGGAACAATACAAATGGGCAACCGGCATCCGCCGTCTGCTGTGCGCAGCCCTGGCGCTGAGCCTGCTGTGGTCGATTTTTCCGGCCATGGCGGCAGAGCCCAGCCACGGGGTGGTCACCGGGGACAGGGTGCTGTTCCGCAAGGCAACCAGCGGCAGCGACTACTGGGACCACCTGGACCGTGGCTGGGTAGCCAAGATCCTGGAAGAAACCAAGGACAGCAAATACACCTGGTACAAGGTGGAAACCAACATCCCTGTGGCCTTAAGCCGCAGCTATGTGGGCTATATCCGGGGGGATTTCTTCCGGAAGCTGACAGCGGAGGAGGAGGCCACCTGGCTGGTGAACAAGCCCCAGCCCTACAAGGCCCTGTTTGAAAACCCGCCCATTGTGACGGCCTCCCCCAGCCCCGCGCCCACCGGCACCACCGCCGCCCCGGTGACCACCCCCGGCCTCACGGGGGACCACGGCCTGGTGGCTGTGGCTGGTGCCAACCTGCGCCGGGAACCCGACGGCAACAGCATCACCGCCCTGCAGAAGGACCAGCTGGTGAAGATCCTGGCCTTCCCCGCCAGCGGCAACCCCTGGTACAAGGTGCAGATCCTGGGCACCGGCAACGGCGACGCCCTGACCGGCTACCTGCAGACGGACCACCTGCGGGTTTTGACCCAGGCCGAACTGGACAACCTCCAGACAACGGCCGCCCCGGCCACCACGGCCCCTGCCGGCAGCGCCACCCCGCCCCCGGCGGACACCGATGCAGCCGGCACCCTGCAGATTACCAAGACCAGCACCAACCTCAGGAAGGAGCCCGGCGGCACCTCCCTGTGGCAGTACCCCATCGGCACGGTGCTGCCCTACCACGGCGCGCCGGTGTTCTCCGGCGGCTATTACTGGGCCAAGGTCACCGACAGCCGCCGCAAGCTGGAAGGCTATATCCGCTCGGACTGCTACATGATCACCAGCGGTGAGATCCAGGACACCCCCCAGCCCACCGCCAGCCCCACCCCCGGGCCCACCACCAACGCGGTGCGGATCACCCTGGGGGGCACCAATCTGCGCCAGGCCCCCGGCGGCACCGTGGTGGGCGTCCTGGCCCGTGGCCGGGTGCTGCCCTTCTACGGCACCCCCACCGCCCAGGGCAGCTACAACTGGGTGTATGTCTACGATGATGAAAGCAAGGAATACGGCTATGTGCGCTCGGACTGCTACGAGTTTGTCTCCGGCGCCCCGGTGGTCACCGCCAGCCCCACCCCCAGCGTCACCAACGCCCCGGCGGTGGGCACCCTCACCCTGATCAAGGGCGGGGTCAACCTGCGCAACGCCCCCTCGGGGAAGACCATCGCCCAGCTGGACCGGGGCCTGGAACTGGGCTACACCGCCCATGTGCAGCAGGACGGCTTCACCTGGTACCTGGTGAACAGCCCCAAGGGCGTGGGCTATGTGCGCTCGGACGTGGTGCGGGTGAACACCGGCGCCACCCCGGCCCCCACCACCGGCCCGGTGGTGACGGACCCGCCCGCCCCCATGCAGGGCTATGTGGTCACCATCAAGTCTGAAATCAACCTGCGCCAGCGGGCCAACCCCATCGCCCCGGTCCTGGGCCGAGTGGACAAGGCCCAGGTGCTGGCCTTGACCGGCGCTATCCAGACCGCCAACGGCTACAACTGGTACCCGGTGATGGTCAACGGCATCGCGGGCTTCCTGCGGGGGGACTGCGTGCGCCAACTGAGCAACGCCGAGGTGGCGGATTACTTGAACCACGGCAAGCAGCCGGATCTGACGGCCCCCGGCGGCTCTGACCCGGTGGTGGAGACCGGCTATGTCCTCACCACCACCACCAGCGTCAACGTGCGGGCCTCGGCCAGCCAGGACGCCCGCACCCTGGGCCAGATTCCCGATGCGGGCACTGCCTTCCCCCTCCTGGGGACGGTCACCTCCGGCGGCCGGCTGTGGTACCGGATCTCCTACTTAAACCAGGAAGGCTACCTGCTCTCCTCCGTGGCCCGGATGATGAGCCAGCAGGAGTACCTGGACTACATCAACAACCTGCCCAGCCCCAGCCCCACCCCGGCACCCACCCCGGTGCCCCCGGCGGAGGAGATGAGCCAGACCGCCATCACCAACATCCGCAACGTCATCATCCGCTCCGGCCCCGGCTCCCAGAACCGCAACCTGGCGGTAATCTACAAGAAGGACTCCATCGTGCGCCTGACCGGCGCAGCCCAGGCCGTGGGCACTGAAACCTGGTACCCCGTGCGGGTGAGCGGCATCAACGGCTGGATCCGGGGCGACCTGCTGCGGGTGCTGACCCTGGCGGAGGAAAAGGCCCTGAAGGACACCGGCGACCCGGATGCCCCCAAGCCCGCCACCTACCGCACCCTGCAGTACGGCTCCACGGGCGAGGACGTCACCCGGCTGCAGCAGGAGTTGAGCCGCACCGGCTACCTGCAGTCCGCGTACGTCACCGGCGTATACAACCAGCAGACGGTGGAGGCGGTGAAGGCCTTCCAGAAGGCCAACGGCCTGGTGGTGGACGGCGCAGCCGGCAGCGCCACCCAGCACAAGATGTTCAACACCGTGCCGGAGGACACCTACAACCCCGGCGGCGGCAGCACCGTGTCCCCGGCGCTGAACCCCGTGGAGTTGGTGGACTGGTACACCGGCGACATCAACACCTTCTGGGGCAAGGGGGAGGTGGCCGTGATGACCGACGTGAACACCGGCATCTCCCTGCGCATCAAGCGCTGGTCCGGCGGCTACCACGTGGACGGCGAGCCCCTCACCAAGGCGGACACCGCCGCCCTCAACCGCATCTACGGCGTGAAGACCTCCCAGGAAATCCTGGAGAAGAACCTCTACCAGCGACGCCCCCTGTGGATCACCCTGAAGGGCCGCACTTTCGCGGCCAGCCTCTACGGTGTGCCCCACAACTACCCCCAGGGGGACACCATCCCGGACAACGACTTCAACGGCCAGCTGTGCGTCCATTTCTACAACAGCCGGACCCATTCCTCCGGCTCCGTGGACAGGGGCCACATGAGCGCCATCCAAAAGGCTTATGACGCAGCGCCCAGCAAGAAATAAGGCGCAGGTCATCATCATCGGCGGCGGGGCTTCGGGCCTCGCCGCCGCCTGTGTATTGGCCCGGGCCCAGGTTCCCTTCCTGCTGCTGGAAAAAGAGCACAAGCTGGGCCGCAAGCTGCTGGCCACCGGCAACGGCCGCTGCAACCTGATGAACCTGGGGCCGCCGGTGTACTTCGGCGACAACCGCTTTGCAAGCCGGGTGCTGGCCGCCTGCGGGGCGGCTGAGGTGGGGGAGTTCTTCACCGGTCTGGGCCTTGCCTTCTTTGAGGAGGAACTGGGCCGGGTCTACCCCAATACCCGCCAGGCGGCCACCGTGCTGGACTGCCTCACCGCGGGCTTCATCAACAGCCCCGGCGCACAGGTGATCACAGGGGTGCAGGTGACCGGCCTGCGCCAGATGGGCGCAGGCTTTGAGGTGATGACCGCCTCAGGGGAGCGCCACCAGGCGCCCCGGATCATCCTGGCTGCCGGCGGCCCTGCCGCCCCCAAGCTGGGGGGCAGTGCCCTGATGGCTCAGGAATTGACCCGGCTGGGCCATCCCTTGCAGCCCTTCTTCCCGGCCCTTTGCGCCCTCACCACGGAAACCAGGCCCATCAGGGGCTTAAACGGCCTGCGGGTGCCGGCCTATGTGACGCTGCTGCATGACGGGCTGCCTGTAAGCACAGCCGCCGGGGAACTGCTCTTTGCCAACTACGGCGTCAGCGGCCTGTGCGCCATGCAGCTGGCAAGGGACGCAGAAACCGGCCTGGCCGCCGGCAAAAAGGTGGAAATTTCCCTGGACTTCGCCCCCCTGCTGGGCCTGGCCCCCGCCCTGATGCGCCGGCTGGAACCGGCAGAGCTGGCGGGCGGGGGCCATCAGGCCGCCGCCTTGGACTTGCTGACAGACCGCCTGAATACCCTGGGCCGGGAGCGGCTGTACACCGGCCTTTTGCCCTGGGCCATGGCGGAGAAACTTCAAAACCTGCCCATCCGGGAGGCAGCCCAGTGGCTCACCGGCCTGCGCCTCGACGTCACCGGCACCCAGGGCCTGGATAATGCCCAGGTGGCCGCCGGGGGCATCGATTGCCGGGACATCAGCCCCCTCACTCTGGAATCCAAAAGGGCTCCGGGCCTGTACATCTGCGGCGAAATCCTCAACGTGGACGGCGACACCGGGGGTTATAACCTGCTGTTTGCCTGGGCCACGGGGATTCTGGCAGGGCGGGCGGCAGGACGGGGTTAGGGACCGGGAGACGGGGGACGAGGGACGAGGAACGTTCTGGGGCTTCACCCGCAAGCTCAATCGTCGCAGGCCATCGTTCGCGGGGCTCACTCGTCCTGCTCGTTTCGCGTGACTCCTCCGCCTGCCTTCATCCGCCACTGGCGGCGGCAGGCTCCGTCCCCCCATACCCCACAAGGGGCCGCTTGGCCCCTTGACCCGATTTACATGAAGTTTCTGGCTTTGTTGGTGAAGGGGTTTCATGTGTTGCTGTACATCAAAAAACACAGGATTCATCCCCTGTGTTTTGTTGTTTCGTCTGGGAAAACAGATGCAAACCTTCCGGGTTCGCTTATCACTCCTCGTCGGTGGGCTGCGCCGTCCAAACGCTTTGTAATTCCCTCTTTTGATCTACACAATCAGCCAAATACAGGTTGATGAGGGTTTGGTAGGGGATGCCTTTGCGCTGGGACAGGTCTTTGAAATACGCCACGGTACGCATTTCGAGGTTGATGGTGATCTGCTGTTTCTTGCGGGCATAAGGGTTTTTGACCCCTTTGCTGAAATCGTACTCTTTTCTCATTTTATCACCTCCCTGGTGCATGTTGGGCGTAGGTGTCTGATTCTTTGCGGGTGGCCTTGCGGGCGGAAATGATCCGGATGTGCAAATCGGCGGACCTGTAACAATGACAAACCACCAGCAGACGGGCTTTTTGGCTGATGCCCAGGAAAATGAAACGTTCCTCTGTCAAGGAATGGTCTGGGTCGTCAATGAGCAAGGCATGTTCGTCTTCAAACACGGTGGCCGCTTCCTGAAAGCTGATGCCATGCTTTTGCTGATTGCTGCGGTTCTTTTCCTCATCCCACTCGTAACACAACACATCCATAATTATATTATAATTATAAATCTGATGGCGTCAAGCAGAATATTTTGAACACCCAAGAATCACAGCGTGCATGGCCTCGTGTTTCAGGTTTTTATACTACTCTAAAACGTTAACGCCTCATTTAACCATTGACGTCTTGTAATGGATGCGATTCTAGCAGGCTCTGCACACAATGCTCTGACCGTGGCACACAATCGGTCAATCACTGCCTCAAGGCTTCTGAAGATTTCATTTCGGAAGCCTTTTTCTCTTACTTCATCCCAGATCATTTCGATTGGGTTCAG
>Ga0209510_1003490_pt1 | contig 14711 bp, 13 predicted proteins | sample BiotimSIPDNA_FD_185749 | JGI IMG/M metagenome (GOLD analysis project Ga0209510, IMG submission 185749) | Anaerobic biogas reactor microbial communites from Washington, USA - Biogas_R1 time_0 SIP DNA (SPAdes) (version 2) | ecosystem: Engineered > Bioreactor > Anaerobic > Unclassified | place... | reverse complement strand
CGGCTATTTTGATGGAATTCAGCGAGGATTGGGAATATGGTAGGATTTATCTGAATATGGAGAACTCATAAGCTATTATTAGTGGAAAGGGTCCGTGACGAATTTACAGAAAAGCTGGCACACAATCATCCAAAAACGTTTGGATGGATATCATGTTTTATCAACCATTTTGGGTTGTACATTTAATTTGACAAATTAGATGTATTTAGATAACTTAATATAGGTGAAATAATTCACAAATAAAATCAAATTTAATAAGGAGTATAAATGGCAATTAAAACATTTACAGCAAAAAGTCGCTGGGCAGGTGGTCTAAAAGTTGACAATACTGTTCGTGAATTCACGATTAGAATGGATGAACCTGCCGGTCTTGGCGGGGAGGATACTGGAATGACACCGATGGAAGCACAATTATCAACCCTGGGATCTTGCTTAACCATTGTTGCAGCGGCATTTGCAAAAAAGTATCGGATTGATCTTCAGGAATTTTGGATTGAATTAGAAGGTGATTTAGACCCGGATGGCTACATGAAGGGAAATCCCGATTTACGCAAAGGGTTCCAGGAAATTCGAGTTATTCCGCACATAAAGACAAGTTCTTCTGAGAAAGATGTGGAGGATTTTTTGGCGTTTGTTAAATCCAGATGTCCAATAACTGACAATGTGTCAAATGAAACAAAAATCGTTACTGTGGAGCCGACATTCATTTGATTTCAAGTCAAATTATTGTAATAGTCAAAGAGCTGTGAGTGATCACAGCTCTTTTTGCTTTAATAACGGTAGACTTATGTTAAAATGGAAATCTATGATATGAAAATAATTCACATTCCTATTTGGGATATGATTTCTATCTGAACTTTTAGGCCAATTAATTACCTGAATGAGAAGAAAGGCCGGCAATGATGTCATTGAAAATTGGTTACATCGGACTTGGGATCATGGGAAAGCCTATGGCGCGCAATATCCTAAAAACAGGTTACGAGGTAGTGGTCCATAACCGCAGCAGGGAAAGCGTGAAGGAACTGGTGGGTGAAGGTGCCATTGAAGCTCATTCGCCTGCAGAGGTAGCAAAACAGGTCGATGTGGTCTTTACGAACCTACCGGATTCGCCCGATGTGGAATCAGTGGCTCTGGGTGAGAAGGGGATAATCGAAGGTGCTCATGAGGGTTTGATCTATATTGATAATTCCACGATCAAGCCAGCAACTGCCCGAATGGTCGGCAAACGTCTTGCAGAAGCAGGCATTACAATGCTGGATGCGCCGGTCAGCGGTGGGGATGTGGGTGCGATTCAGGGCACGCTAACGATCATGGTCGGCGGTCCGGATGAAGCGATGGAAAAAGTTATGCCGGTTTTAATGGCGATTGGTAAGTCAATCACGCATGTCGGGAACCTGGGAGATGGCCAAATTGCTAAAGCTGCCAACCAGATCATGGTAGCTGCTCAGATGGTCGCGATGGGCGAGCTGTTGATTTTGGCACAGAAGGCTGGGGCAGACCCACGTAAAGTTGTTCAGGCGATCAAGGGCGGCGCAGCCGGCTGTTGGGCGCTGGATAATAAACCTCAACGGTTGTTCGAGGGAAACCGAAGCCCGGGTTTTAAAGCCTATATGCAGGCGAAAGACCTAGGGATTGTGATGGATACAGCTCGGGAATACGGCGTTTCTTTGCCAACAACGGCTGTAAACACCCAGTTATTTAATGCGATGCTTGAGATTGGTATGCGTGAGCTGGATAACTCTGGAGTAATCGGCGTGATCGAAAAGCTCTCCGGCGTTGAATTACAGGCTTAACAATCATTCCACAGACAGTCTGAACTTTCATAAATTCAGATTGGAGTCATCTGTCGTTTTTTTTGACCGGAACTTACTTCCGGTCTTTTTTAAGATAGAACTGTTTACGGGCTTCAATTTGCGCGATGCGGTCAGCGTGGGCACTTGCCTTTAGCATGCACCTGGGGATTCGGGTATAGGTCAGGTTTGGTGAGAAATAGGGATCATCTTCGAGAAGGTAAGGAGCAAATTCTTCATAACCCTTCAGGATATCGCCAATCGGGGTGACATATCCTCTTGTTTGCCCCTCGTAATGGTACAGTTTGGCAAAAGGTGTGACCAGATTGCGGTAACCCAGCTCATAAACCCTTCTGCAAAAATCAATGTCACCAAAGGCAATTCGGTAATCCGGGTTGTATCCACCGACCTGATCGAAAACCTCCCGCCGCATCATCTGGCAGGCACCCGTTACAGCGATCACATTGCGATACCAATCGGATGATCCCCAAAGCCCGTGGTAGTGTTCAGGAGCATTCAGGTAAATATGCCCAACAAAACCCACCAAACCCATGATGATGCCCATATGCTGGATGATGTGGTTCGCTCGGATGAGTTTTGCGCCGACCACGCCAATCTCAGGCCTTAATGCCCATTGCGATAGTTCCGAAAGCCATCCGGGGGAAGCTACCTGCATGTCATCATTCAACAATAGGACAAAGTCGAAACTCGCCTGGCTGACACCAAGGTTGATCGCCTCTGAATAGTTGAAGGGTTTCGGGTAGGGGACGATCTGCAGATTGGGAACCTTTTCAAGTTCGCGATAATAATTAAGGACTTTACTATCATCGCTGTTGTTGTCCACCAGGATGATCTCGTATTCCTGATCATAGGATTGTGAAGAGATTGACTCGAGGAGAGTCTTCAGCAGAGCGTAGTGATTTTTGGTCAAAATGACGATCGAGACAGCCGGGTTTGGCGTTTTCCATTTGATCTGGATGCAGTTCTCCTGTCTTACGTTTGAAATGCTTGATAAACCCACACGGTGAAGATGGTCCGAAAGCACGTTAACCAGGTTTTTTTGGTTTAAAAGGGTTGCCCAATCATTCTGTGAAAGCAGTAAGTAGGGCAAATGGTGAAAATTTAAGTTATTTTCGTATAGCATTAGCAAGATATCAAATTCCTGTGCCATCAGGTCTTGATCCGATGGCACTTTCCTGTTGATCGTTCGGATTGCATCTGCTTTAATCAAAGCCCGTGACAGATAGTTTACAGAATACATCAATTCTGGAGACACCTTCCCTGGTTTGAACAAGGGTTTTGGATGCTTTGAGCCTTCTTGTTGGACTTCACAGTCCGTATAAACCACATCAGGCCGATAACCTTTAGCAATTGCCTGGTAGAAACGGGTGAGGAAAGCGCTCCAAAACTGGTCGCCTGATTGGCAGAATACCAGGAAATCTCCGCTAGCGATATCTAGAAGGTTGGTTGGTTTGGTAATGAATGTGATCCTGGGGTCCTGCTTCATTTCCAGGATGCTTTCAAAGTGGGGGGCGATAATCAGCACTTCCCATTGATCATCTTGCTGTGCCAACAAGGAATCGATGGTCTGCTTTAATTGTGCCAACTTGCCGTGTATATGGTCAACAATAAAAGTTACCAAAGGCTGTTGTGAAAACGTATCCATGGGTGGGGCTTCGAGTTCAGATTGAATTTTTCGCCAACGTCGATAGGACCATTGAACCAATCTATCCTGCACCCAAAAGAAAAGCCTGGTAGCGCTTATTCGATGGTAAAGAGATCGAGCAAAAAGCTCTAACCTTGAATCAGGTGAGAAAAGACTCGATCGAATTTTGTGCAGGAATTGTGTGTTCATAGATGGCGATAAAATAACCGAAGAGAATCCAGAAAAATGTAATGATTGTAAACTATTGATGATTGGTCATTTCTATCAATGAGCATTTTACCATAGTCTTGATGCGGTCTTCATCGGGTGAATTGATGTGAACCCATCAGATTAGGAATGATTGTATTAGATAAAGTCTGGTAAAATTGACAGGGTTGAATTCGCATTTCTTGGCTAAAACCCATTGATTGAATTTTGTTTTCAAAATTTTTGACCAAAGGTATTATTTATGATCGAAGAATATTATGTTCATCCGACATCCGATGTATCACCAGGCGCAAAAATTGGTGAGGGTACGAAAATTTGGCAGCACTGCCAGGTCCGCGAAGGTGCTGTGATTGGGGATCATTGCATCCTCAGCAAGGGCGTTTATGTTGACGCCGGTGTGCAGATCGGTTCAAATGTTAAAATCCAAAATGGAATTTCCATTTATCATGGTGTCACATTGGAAGATGGCGTATTCTGCGGTCCGCATTGCGTGTTTACGAATGATAAACGACCTCGTGCGATCAATCCCGATGGCACATTGAAAGGAGGGGATGATTGGGAGGTCAGTGAAACCCTGGTTCGGCGTGGTGCTTCGATTGGTGCGCATGCCACAATCGTATGCGGTGTTGAGATTGGTGAATGGGCGATGATCGGTGCAGGTGCGGTTGTCACCAAGAATGTGCCCAATTATGGGTTGGTGATTGGCAATCCAGCTCGCCTTTATGGGTTTGTGTGCCCATGTGGTAATAAATTGGCATTAACCAATGCAGGTAGAAAAGCCTTACGGGAAGGATCAAATGCCCAATCCGTATTGATGATGTGTCCGGGTTGCGCAACAGAGATTGCGATCCCCTTGGATGATTACAACAAGCTAAACAGATAGCCAAATATGAATTAGGAGACATGAATAATGATCCCGATAGCAAAACCTTTTATTAGCGAAAGAGAAAAACAACTCGTCATGGAAGTCCTTGATTCTGGCATGTTGGTTCAGGGTTCCAGGGTGGAGACCCTGGAAAAAATGTTTGCTGAACTTTGTGAGGTCAAACATGCCATTGCGACAACATCCGGCACGACAGCACTCCATGTTGCGCTTCTGGCGCATGGTATTGGTGAAGGTGATGAGGTTATCACGACACCCTTTACCTTTATTGCGTCAGCTAACAGCATCCTTTATGCCGGTGCAAAACCGGTTTTTGTGGATATTGATGAGGAAACATTCAATATCGATCCTAACCTGATTGAGGCTGCGATCACGCCCAAAACGAAAGCAATTCTTCCCGTACACCTCTATGGCTATGTTTGTGATATGGATGCCATCATGGATATTGCAAAGCGACATAACCTGGTTGTGATTGAGGATGCTTGCCAGGCAGTTGGGGCATCCTACAAAGGAAAGAAATCGGGAAGTTTTGGGACCGGCACTTTTTCGCTGTATGCAACTAAAAACGTGATGTCAGGTGAGGGCGGTATGATCACAACCGATGATGATGGTATTGCCGGGCTTTGTCGATTGATTCGGAGCCACGGCATGAAGGTGCGCTACTATCATGATATGTTGGGGTATAACTACAGGCTGAGTGACCTGCATGCTGCGATTGGAATTGGTCAGATGGAACGGTTTGTAGAATTAAAACAAATTCGGAAATCAAACGCCCAATACTTGAGCGAACATATCAAATCAGTCAAGACCCCTAAAGTCAAACCTGATTATGATCATGTCTGGCATCAATTTACAATCCGCGTGAATGAAGGCTGTGATCGTGATGCGGCGGTCAAACAATTAAATGAGGCTGGCGTTGGTACAGGGATTTTCTACCCTGTTCCGGTGCATTTGCAAGGCTATATGAGAGAATTGGTTGGAGAATCACACTTACCTATAGCAGAAAAATTAGCAAAAGATGTCATTTCTATCCCAGTACATCCGCAGGTCAGCCAATCTGATCTTGAAAAGATCGTAGAAGAGGTCAATAAACTATGAGCATTCGAACAGCCGTAATTGGCGTAGGGTCGATGGGGGTCAATCATGCCCGAATCAACTGGGAAATACCCGATGTGGAACTGGTAGGTGTGGCTGATTTCAACGAAGAGACAGCCCAACGTGTCGCTGCCAAATATGGCGCGAAAGCCTTTTTTAACTATGAAGCCTTGTTGGATGAAACTACGCCGGATGCCGTTACTTTAGCGGTTCCAACGATCTATCATCATAAGATTGCACTGGATATCATCGAACGCGGTATTCCACTCCTTATTGAAAAACCGATCTCTTTCACGATCGAAGAAGGCAGAGAAATTATTGCTGCAGCAAAACGAAATAATGTGAAATTGATGATTGGTCATATTGAACGTTTCAATCCAGCGATTACAACCTTAAAGAATCTCATCGCAGATGGTGATCTGGGTAGAATCTTCCAGATGGATGCTCACAGGCAGGGTCCTTTCCCCGCTCGAATTTCGGATGTGGGCGTCGTTGTGGATCTTGCTGTGCACGATTTGGATGTGATGCGCTTTGTATCTCAAAGCGAGGTGATAAGGGTTTACGCAGAAACTGAAAAGCACATTCATAGTAAATATGAGGATTTGCTGACAGGCCTGGTCCGTTTTGTTGATGGGACAATTGGTACATTGACCATTAACTGGCTGACCCCGACCAAGATCAGGGAATTTATCGTGACAGGAGAGCGTGGACTTTACCGTTGTGACTATCTAACCCAGGACCTGTTTTTCTTTGAAAATCCGGAATCGACGGGTAGTGAATGGGAAAATTTGCGACACCTGCGAGGTGTACGTGAGGGTAAAATGATTCGGCACGTGGTTGCAAAGAAAGAGCCGTTGAGAGCCGAACAAGAGGCTTTTATTGCTTCTGTCAAGAATGAAACACCCGTTCCGGTGACTGGTGAGGACGGGTTGAAAGCGCTTGAACTTGCATCGATCATTGTGCAATCCGGTACTGAACACCGGATCATTGAAATCTAATCAGAAAATTGAGTTTATGACATCTAATATTGAAACACTAAAAAAATTTATCCACGAGAAAACGGCAAAAGTAGGTGTTATTGGATTGGGCTACGTTGGTTTGCCGGTTGCGTGCATGCTGGCGGACGCTGGTTTTAGAGTGACGGGTTTGGATATCAAACAAGATCGAATTGACACAATCAACGCTGGGATCAGCCCAATTGAAGGAAAAGAACCGGGCTTGGCGGAACTTTTGGAACGAGTTGTCAGCACTGGCAACTTTATCGCAACAACAGACTATAATGTTTTAAGTGATGCAGATGTTGTTTTAATCGATGTGGAAACACCAATCGATGAAAATAACATCCCACAATATCATGCGCTCAAAGCGGCGTGCAAAAGTCTGGGTGCTGTGACCAGGGATGGGGTTTTGGTGATCGTTGAATCGACAATTGCGCCTGGAACAATGGATGGCGTTGTACGTCCCTTGTTGGAAAAGTCGAGTGGTAAAAAATCTGGTCAGGACTTTTTCCTGGGTGCCTGTCCTGAACGGGTGATGCCGGGAAAACTTTTAGCGAACCTGCGATCAATGAGCCGCGTGTGCGGCGGGGATACACCTGAGATTGCGAATACGATGGTTGCTTTTTATCGCAACATTGTGGAGGCTGATCTGGATCAAACAGACCTGATCTCGGCTGAGGTAACCAAGACCGCTGAGAACGCCTATCGTGATGTGAACATTGCCTTTGCCAATGAGTTAGCCAAGATTTGCCGGTCTGTTGGGGCTGATTTCTTGAAAGTGCGAGGCCTTGTAAATAAATCACCTGGGCGCAATGTTCTATTTGCAGGCGCAGGTGTGGGTGGGCATTGTATTCCCAAAGACCCCTGGTTGCTGGTATATGGAATCAAAGATGATACTGATGTGCGGTTGATTCCTGCTGCCAGGTTCGTGAACGATTCAATGCCAGGTCATATTGTTTCAATGCTTGAGGATGCACTTGGGTCATTTGACAAGTCGCTTGAAGGGTCCAAAGTTGCTGTTTTGGGATATGCTTACCTCGAAGAAAGTGATGATACCCGGAACAGCCCGAGTGAGACGCTGGTGTATTTACTTGAAGAGCATAATGTCGAAGTTGTCATCCAGGATCCTTATGTTCGCGGCTACCAACAATCGATACTCAAGTCCCTTGAAGGCTGTGACGCGGTGATCGTGATGGTTGCGCATCAAGCCTATCAGGAACTTGATCTGAACGAACTATCTGCGAGCTTAAACACCCCAATATTGATTGATGGCCGGCGAGCCATAGACTCTCAACGGGCAATAGATGCTGGGCTGTATTATTCTGGGTTAGGTCTTGGTACTCCTAGTCAATAAAGATAGATAAGGTGCAGGATGTATAAAAACAATACGGTTGCGGTTGTTGTCCCGGCTTATAACGAAGGGAAATTGATCAGCAAAGTCATCGAGACAACCCCCGATTATGTTGATCATCTGGTCATTGTTGATGACCTCAGCACAGATAACACAGTTGAGGTTGTTGAAAGCTATATTAAAAATGGCAATGACAGGATCATCCTTATCAAATTAGCAAAGAATACGGGTGTGGGGGGGGCAATTGCAGCGGGTTACCAATGGTGTCGCGATCATCAGATCCAGGCTACCGCAGTCATGGCGGGCGATGCCCAGATGGATCCTAACGATTTACCAGCTTTACTGGACCCAGTCGTAAGTGGTGAGGTGGACTATACCAAGGGAAACCGTCTCTTCACAGGTGAAGCCTGGCATAAGATCCCTAGAGCACGTTACATGGGCAACGCTGCCTTATCCTTGCTGACCAAGATCGCCTCTGGCTATTGGCATGTGGCGGATTCCCAGACGGGGTATACCGTGGCAAACCATAAAGTATTATCAACCCTAGATCTGGGCGGGATCTACAAACGGTATGGGATGCCCAATGACATGTTGGTGAAGTTAAACATTTACAATTTCAAAGTACGTGATGTCGAGATTCAACCGATTTACGGGATCGGTGAAAAATCGGGAATTAAACCAATATTTGTCATCCCAAAATTTTCATTCTTACTTTTGCGGCTTTTCTTATACCGAATGATCCAAAAATACATCATCAGGGACTTTCACCCGCTGATCTTTTTCTACTTTTCTGGAATTGTATTTTCAATCGTAGGGTGGCTGTTTGGTCTCTACCTGTTGGTTTTCCGCCTGACAAGCGGCCCAGTTGCAGCGACCAGCACCATCGCAGCGATGTTCCTGGTTATCACCGGGTTACAGTCGTTATTTTTTGCCATGTGGTTTGACATGGACTCGAATAAATATTTGAAATAATCCATAGGTAAGAACCAAATTTATGAATCAAAAATTGAAGGCTGACCGATCAAGAAAAGATTTGATGGTTCTAACCGTAATTGGTGCACGACCTCAATTCATTAAAGCTGCTGCCGTCAGTCGAGTACTGCAGAAATTTGCAACAGAAATCATTCTTCACACAGGTCAGCATTATGCAGATAATCTTTCACAGGTGTTCTTTGATGAGCTCGATATTCCCCAACCGGATTATAACCTTGGAGTCGGATCAGGACCTCATGGGGCTCAAACGGGTGAAATGTTGGCGAAGACGGAAGCTGTATTGCTGAAAGAAAAGCCTGATTGGGTTCTGGTTTATGGAGATACCAATTCCACCCTTGCTGGTGCATTGGCTGCTGCCAAAGCAGGCATCAAGGTTGCCCACGTGGAAGCAGGCTTACGAAGTTACAATCGCCGGATGCCTGAAGAGGTCAACCGTGTTCTCACTGATCACATTTCAGATTTGTTATTTTGTCCAAGTGAAGTTGCAGTCGAAAACCTCCGGAAGGAAGGTGTCTTGAACAGCGTGGTTGTTGTTGGAGATGTGATGGCGGACTCGCTGGCGTATGCAGCTGAAAAAGCTGCAATGCGATCACAGTTATTGCAGGATTTGAATCTCCAACCCGGAGAATATATCCTGACAACCGTTCATCGCGCTGAAAACACAGATGATCCCCACCGGCTTGAGAATATCATGAAGGCACTGGCTGGTTTAGATTTGAAGATTGTCTTTCCAATCCACCCCAGAACGAAGCAAGCCATCAAAAGATTTAACCTGGAGCACTACCTTGAGGGATCGAAAATTAGGGTGATTGATCCTTTGGGTTATCTGGACATGGTCTACCTTGAAAAATCCGCGGAAATGATCTTAACCGATTCGGGTGGAATACAAAAAGAAGCTTACTGGCTGAAAGTCCCATGTGTGACCTTAAGAGATGAAACAGAATGGACTGAAACAGTCCAAACAGGGTGGAATGTACTTGCAGAGGCAGATCCTGATGATATCGTGGAAAAGGTAAGAGATTTCAAAATTCCCCAAGAACATCCTGAATTATACGGGTCCGGTCAATCAGGTCAGAAAATCGTTGATCACCTTTTAAGTGTTAACGATTAAATTACTGCAATCATTTTTCCTAAAGATGATATCTTCTTGACAACAGATGGGTTATATTAAGTATCCTTTGATGGTATTATCGAAGGCTGTGAAGGAATGGATGATAAAATGATTAAAGTTAAAGGATTGAAAACAAAGTTCATTCAATCCATTCTTGGAGCATCTTCTTAGCTTGATGACTAAATCACCAAAACGCATCCTTGTTGATATCGGACATCCCGCCCATGTGCATTTGTTTCGCAATGCGATCAAGATCTGGCAGTCGCGGGGTCATAGCGTGGCGATCACATCACGTGAGAAGGATATTACGGGGACTTTGTTATCAGCATATGGGTTTACCTATGAAATCGCCTCAGAAGCACGGAAAGGCACTTTAGGGCTTGCTTACGAGATGTTAGAACATGACTACGGGGTGTTGAAAGCAGCACTGCGCCATAAAAGTCAGATACTAATTGGAACATCCGTCGCAGTTGCCCACGTTGCGCCCTTGGTTGGCGCTAAATCTGTTGTCTTTAACGAAGATGATGCGTCCGTCGCTAAATCGTTTGTGAGGTTGGCTTATCCAATGGCACATAAGATTGTTACACCTGCTGTGCTGAATGAAGACCATGGGAAAAAGCATATCACATACAACGGATATCAAAAATTAGCCTACCTCCATCCTAATGTTTTCTCTCCTGACCCGGCTGTCAAAGATAAATTAGGTGTGAGTCAACACGAGGATTATTTTTTGCTGCGGTTTGTCACCCACCATGCAGCCCATGATGTGGGTGAATTTGGTATGGGAAGGGATTTGCAGTTCAAGTTGGTCGATCTTCTCAGCCAGTATGGAAAGGTTTTTATCACAAGTGAAGGCGAGCTACAAAGTGAGTTAATGCCTTATAAAATCAAGATCGATCCAGTTGATATCCATCATGCATTGGCTTTTGCAAAGATATTTATCGGTGATAGTCAATCGATGAATGTTGAAGCTGCGATTTTGGGCGTGCCTTCTCTGCGAATTAATTCATTCGCGGATCGTTGTTCGGTTCTACAAGAGCTTCAAAATAAGTATGAACTCAGTCACGCATTCTTTCCAATACAGGTGGAAGAAATTATCTCAACATTGAATACCTGGCTCAGGGATGAAAATTTGAATCTTAGGTGGAAAGAAAAACAACAGAGCATGCTCAGGGACAAAATCGATGTCACACCCTGGATGGTAGATTTTATTGAAAAAATGGAATAAGACAATTGGGTGAAGATGAAATTGGTAGTGATTTGCGGAATGAGTGATGATAAGGTAAGAGCAAGGCTGCTCCCACTTGTCAGGCTTGAAACCGTTAAACAAATTTTCTTGATCAGGCGGTCTTCATTAGCAATGGAGAAGGTCAGCACCTTTTCTCCCCCCAAAGTAATGCGCTGGTCATTGATCCTATCAGAAATCTATCGGTTATTGGTTTTAATTTCCTTGTGCATAAAAGAAAAACCTGCATGCATCTATGCTATTTATTTTGTTCCCCATGGTGTCTATGCCGGTCTGGTTGGCTGGCTGCTTCAAATTCCAGTTGTGCATGAACTGATTGGCACAGATCGACCCAAAGTCACAAAGCGTAAGTTTTTCCAGAGATTATTGTCCAGGGGAAAACGGATTGGTGTGCGGGGTACAACATCGCGTGATCAGCTTGTGTCCTTGGGGATTCCAGAAGAAAAATTTTTCATATCCAATGCTGTTAATATCCTGGATTTCGATTTGTTTAAGCCGGTTCCTTGCGAAAAGAAATTTGACCTGATCTATTGCGGTTATATGGATCAGAATAAACAGGTTGATATCATTCTTGATGCCTTCATCTCACTCCAGAAAAATTACCCTGATTTGACCATGGTGCTGGTGGGTGATGGACCTGAACGAAAAGCGCTAGAAGAGAAAATAATCCATGCAAGTCTTCAAAATCAGGTTGCTTTTGTTGGTAAGCAACCCTATGAAGCAATCCCAAAATTCCTTAATCAATCCAAGATATTTGTCATGGCTTCAACTTTTGAAGGGCTGCCTGTCGCCATGCTTGAAGCGTTGAGTTGTGGATTGCCCGTTGTGGTGCCCAATGTGGGAGATATCAAGGATTTTGCGATCCACGGTTACAATGGTTTACTTTTAGAACAGAGCAGCTCAAATGCAATCTATGATGCATTTTCACAGTTGGTTAATTGTGACGAGCTTTACCAGCAATTGCAAGATGGTGCGCTGGAAACTCGAGACCATTTTATTCAAACCTTTACGATAGCGAGTGTTCAAAAGACATGGAAAGAAATTCTTGAAAGTTAACAAGATTTTCTTTTTTCGGAAGAATTTAGACAAAAAATGGTGAACAAGAATTTAGAAGAACGTCCAGTCATTCTGACCATCATTGGCAGCCTTGGTGATGGTGGTAAAGAACGACAATTGATCGTCCACATGAAATCCCTCCAGGCGCAGAAGAAATATTCAACTGTGCTGGCTGTCTTGAATCCTGGTGGATTGAGAGAAGAAGAGGCGGCTGAGTTTGTGGATCTATTTATTAAAATACCCAGAAAACCGGACTATGATATTTTTTCATCGATTTCCGCATTAATAAAAGTGGTAAAGCAATATAATGTGAAAATCATTCATAGCTGGGGGAGTGGAATCTGGGATGTCGTAAGCCTGATCGTGGCAAAATTGTGCCGAGTTCCTTTTTTGCACAATGGTATTCAATCAGCACCGATCAGATTGCGTTTTTCAGACCAGTTGACAAGAGTCAGCGCGATCTTTGCTGATGTCATCGTAGCAAATTCAATGGCTGGATTGAAGGCATTTAAATTAGAAAACCATCGCAGGGCAAAGGTCATCTACAATGGGATGGATCCTGAAAGGTTTTCGCCCTACTTATCCTCTAATGTGGAGGATAACTTGTGCATGGTTGCCAATTTTCGAGTTGAAAAAGACCACAAGACGATGATCCGGGCGCTGGATTGTATTAGACGATCAATCCCATCGGTACAACTTTTCCTGGTTGGGCATGATTTTGGTACTTTGGAAGCCATTCAAAACATGGTAAATGACCTAAACCTCCATGAACAAGTGACTTTTATAACCGACACACTTCATCCTGAGCCTTATATTGCTGAAAGTAAGGTGGGTGTATTGTCGACCCATAGTGAAGGCATCTCGAATGTTTTACTTGAGTATATGGGACTAACCAAGCCGATCGTTGTTTCAAACAATGGCGGGAATCCTGAGGTCGTCGAAAACGGGATCAATGGTTACCTTGTCGCGCCAGGGTCGGCTGATGAATTGTGTGAAAAGGTCGTGGCACTTATCATGGATCCTGATCTCGCAAGAAAGATGGGAATGGAAGGAAGAAGAATATTTGAAGAAAAATTCTCAGTTTCCCAAATGGAAAATGCTTTCAATGAAATTTACTCAGAATTAAATAAACAAGATTAGAAAAATTACTTGTGTCAAAAAAGATAAATTGAAGGATTCAAGTGCGCTCAAAAGATTTACTTAAAAATTTTCGAACCATTATCAATCAAATCCCGATCCTTCCGCTTGTCGATCAGAATGATTATCGGAACACGGTTTTTATTTCGGGTTCAGGAAGAAGCGGTACAACTTGGCTGCAGGAAATTATTAATTATCGAAATGAATATCGAATGATGTTCGAACCATTCTATCCAGAACGGGTGGAGATTTTGAGGGGGTGGCACCCTATTCAATATCTGCATCAATCTTGCGATGATGATAGATACCTGGTGCCTGCCAGAGATATTCTGAGTGGTAATGTTAGAAATAAATGGATTGATAAATACAACAGACGATTATTTTCTAAAAAAAGGCTGATCAAAGATATCCGGGCAAATCTGTTTCTTAATTGGATGAAAGTCAAATTTGCTGAAGTTCCAATTGTTCATATCATTCGGCATCCATGTGCTGTTGCAAACTCAAAGCTTCTGGGCGGGTGGGACAGCAATATCACACAATTTTTGGCACAAAAAGAATTGATGGATGATTTTCTGAATCCCTACGAAAAAGAGATCAGGGCGGCAAGTTCAGAATTTGAAAAGCATATCTTTTCCTGGTGCATTGAAAACTTTGTTCCTCTAAAACAATTTCAACAAGGTGAAATTTTAGTGATCTTTTACGAAAATCTATGCATCAAACCAGAAGAAGAAATTAGGCACTTGTTCACCTTTCTTGGGAAACCTTATTCTCCAAAAGTGCTGAAAAGAGTATCAATCCCTAGCTTGGAATCAAATAAGCGGAGTGCCATCATATCCGGTGCGGATTTAGTATCTTCCTGGCGAAAAAATATCATTCAAGAACAGGTAAACAGAGCTTTGGAGATCATGTCCTTGTTCGGGATGGATAAGATCTATAATGCTGGCAATCTTCCCTCAATCAGTGGAGAGGATTGTCTTGATATACTCCAGTCATGAAAGGGATGCAATTAAAATATCGTCGCCCCACGAAAGGCTTTTGTGGGGCGATTTTCTTAACCCTTTAGGGGGTTGAGGGCGGAACGCCCGAAACAAAAAACCACCGGCTATGCCGGTGGAAGACAAGATCTTATAGAAAAGAAATCACTCCGGTAGAATGGCAGATGTTCAAGCCGCCAAACA
>Ga0209510_1003489_pt1 | contig 14725 bp, 14 predicted proteins | sample BiotimSIPDNA_FD_185749 | JGI IMG/M metagenome (GOLD analysis project Ga0209510, IMG submission 185749) | Anaerobic biogas reactor microbial communites from Washington, USA - Biogas_R1 time_0 SIP DNA (SPAdes) (version 2) | ecosystem: Engineered > Bioreactor > Anaerobic > Unclassified | place... | reverse complement strand
TTTTAACAAGAACTCATGGGAAATAAAAATGGGTGGACATAAAGACGATTGGGAGATTGCAACCTTTACCCTTACCGAAGATGATTTTGTGAAACAGGAGTGAATACAATGTTGTTAAAAGGCGGAGATAATTCTCTGCACTGTATTCTATTAAACATAAAAATGTAAATATGTAGTGTTTATTTTTACAGTGGTTATTTCTGACATAAACTTTAGTATTACGCTTACGAATATTCAATATAAATGATACAGCAGTGGGGTTATTGCTAAAATCCAACTTTTTTTACAGGTATAGAAGTATGAATTATAATCGATCGATCCAGCAATGGACCTGTGAAAATGAGGTTTATGAGTTCATTCGAACACCAAAACATAAGTGTGGTCGATTAGAAGCAAATGCTGGACTTTATGTAAAATGGTAATATAGTAAGCGTTCAGGGTTGTTGTTGTTAATTTGCATTATTACTTTTACCCTGTTTTTAAACCAACACTATGAGTGCTTTTCAAATTTTACCGGGTTCACCAATTATTTTTGCCGAAAACTTTACTGTTCGTTCATACCATGTTGATTTGCATCAGCGGCTTACCATTCATAAGTTGTGTAGTTTTTTTCAGGATATTGCCGGAAACCATACGGTTGAGTGTGGGGTAGGGTGGGATGTAATGCAGCAACAGCAGGTTTTCTGGGTGCTTTCGAGAATGTATATTGAAGTGCTTTCTTTTCCCGTGTGGCACGATAAAATCTCGATAAAAACTTGGTCGATGGGAACCGACGGACTTTATGCTTACCGAAATTTCAGGGTTGAAAACGAACGCGGTGATGTGTTGATTAAAGCATCGAGTATGTGGCTGATGGTGAACACCGAAACGCGCCGTTTGGTTCGCCCGGGTGAATACATGGAAAACTTTCCGCTTTGTACCGACCGGCTCCTTGATACCGATCCTGAGAAAATTCCGCCACTCGAAGCGCCAGCGTATACTGAGCTTTTACAAGTTTCGTTTACCGAAACCGACATGAATATGCATACCAATAATGTTAGCTATATCGAACGGATCATTAATTCTTACGATTTCGATTTTCTGATGAAAAAACAGGTTGCCTCGTTTGTCATAAATTTCATCAAAGAAGCGGTTCCTGGCGATCTTTTGAAAGTGGGGTGTCAGCAAGTAGATGAAAACGAGTTTGTAAATAATATTGTGCGTGCCGATGGAACCGAAATGGTGCGTACCCGTATTGTTTGGCGCTAAAGATTGTTTTTATCTGCAATGTTTTAAACCGGAAAGGCTAGATGCTCAATTTGCTTCAGTTTCTCTTCGAGTGGTAAGCATCCGTCGATCCAATGAATGGTAGTGCCGTTTTTTTCCATGTGCCTGAACCATGTCATTTGGCGTTTCGAAAACTGATGGATGGCTGTTTCGAGCTGTGAAAACATCTCGGCATACGAAATTTCGCCGGTAACATACCGGGTTATGTATTTGTATTCGAGCCCGTAATAAATGAGCGATTCGGGGCTTACTCCATTGGTTATCAGGTTTTTTATCTCATCGATCATTCCTTCGTCAAACCTTGTTTTAAGCCGTTCAGAGATTCGTTTCCGGCGGGTTTCACGGTCGAATAGTATTCCAATAATGAGGGCATTTATCTCGGGGTAGTAGCGATCTTGCTGAGGATTTTGCCGGTAGTATTCTTCAATTTCGATCGCTCTCATGGCGCGTTTGGGCGTTTCGGTGTCGCTATTGTTGTGTACTGGTTTATATTTTTTCAGTATTTCAGTGAGCTCGCCGAGGGATTTCCCTGCCAACAATTTTCGCAAAGCCTCGTTCACCGGTACGTTAATCAGCTTATATCCTTTTAAAACCGCTTCGATGTACATTCCGCTTCCGCCACAAACGATCGGAAATTTGCCTCGCTGACGGATGTCGTTGAATACGTTAATGAAATCTCGCTGATATTCAAATACATTGTATTCGTATCCGGCATCGGCAATATCAATGAGATGGTAAGGCACAATAAAGCCATCGACTCTGTAGTCACTTAGATCTTTTCCCGTGCCAATGTCCATTCCACGGTAAACCTGCCTTGAATCGGCCGAAATAATTTCGCCATTGATTTGTCGGGCCAGGTGTGCGGCCACGCTGGTTTTGCCCGATGCCGTAGGCCCGGTAATGGTTATCAGGTTGTATGGTGTTGTTGCCATGAAATATTTCTGTGTGTAAAATACTTTTTATGCAAATCTATTTATTTTTGTTGCCAAAATTCATCAACATGAGCCTCTTTCATCCCTTTACTACTATTTATCACGAAAGCCTCGCGTTTTTTTTACATCCGCAGGTTTATTGGCGCGAGTTGAAAAGCGGCTCACGAAAGAATTTTTTTGGTTTTCGAAACTTTTTTGTGCCGGGATTGATAATCGGCTTTGTATGCATTGTACTTGGCGATTTGATTTTTCACTCGAAAAATGGTTTTTTTTGGCAAGACTCGCTGGTGAAAGCTTGCCGTAAAACGCTGTTTATTTTCATGTTGCTTACATTTTCGGTAATGATAACCAAATTCGTGCTCGGCCAATTCCACTTCGAACTGAAAATGAAAACTGCCCGGAAAATTGCTGTAATATCGTTAGCCCCGGCGGTACTGAAAACGGTTATAACAGGCTTACTGCCTTTTCTTGATTTGGGTGGGGTGCTGCCATGGTATGGTTTCTTTCTTGCCTACTTTGGCTTCGAAACGTTCTTTGTAATTCCCGACGAGAAGAAATTTTACTTTTATTTTGCGCTTTTTATGGCTATTTTCAGTCTAATTATGTTTTTAACCTTTATATTGAACCGAATTTCGGCTCACATACTTTTATAATATGGCACTAAAACCACGCACCGACGTTTCAATAAAGAACAAGAAAGCTTTTTTCGAATACGAGATCATCGAAAGCTTTATTGCTGGCATTCAGCTGCAAGGCACCGAGATTAAATCTATTCGAGAAGGGAAAGCTGGCCTGGTCGATTCGTATTGCCAGTTTGCCGGGGGCGAGTTGTATGTGAAGAACATGCATATTGCTGAATATTTCTTCGGAAACCTTCGCAATCACGAAGCTAAGCGCGAGCGGAAACTCTTGTTGCAAAAAAAGGAACTGCGAAAGTTGGAGCGAAAGGTGAGGGAAACCGGTCTTACCATTGTGCCCCTAAAGCTATTTCTTAACGAGAAAGGCTTTGCCAAACTCGAGATCGGGTTGGCTCGTGGAAAAAAGGTGTACGATAAGCGCGAATCGCTGAAACAAAACGATGCCCGGCGCGATATGGACCGGGAAATGAAATACTAACCTAGGTACGGCTAACCTTCTTCACTTTTTCTACTTCCATTGAGAAAAAAGTTACACCACGGGGCGATACCACACTTTTCGCATGCCGGTTTACGAGCCGTGCAAACGTACCTTCCGTGCAATATTAACCAATGATGGGCCTTGGGAATTAAATTCTCGGGGATATATTCAACTAATTGTTCCTCGGTTTGCAGTGGGTTTTTGGCATTTACCGATAATCCAATTCGGGCAGCTACCCTAAATACGTGCGTATCGACAGCCATTGCCGGTTTGTTGAATACCACCGAAGCCACCACATTCGCTGTTTTTCGGCCAACTCCGGGCAGTTTCTGCAGGTCATCGATATTGTCGGGAATTACTCCGCCAAACTTTTCGGTCACCATTTTGGCCATACCCACTAAATGGTTTGCTTTATTGTTGGGGTATGAGCAGGTACGTATATACTCAAAAATTTCTTCGGGCGTGGCCAGGGCCATGAATTGGGCAGTAGGGTATTTTTCGAGCAGGGGCGGCGTAATTTGGTTTACCCTTTTATCGGTACATTGGGCCGAAAGGATAACCGCTACCAGTAGCCCGAAAGGAGAGGAGTATTGCAACTCTGTTTCGGCCATGGGCATGTTCAGCTCAAACCAGGCCAGTACTTTCTCAAAACGTTCTTTTCTGTTCATAACGTGTATAATGATAAATTTCAGATATTACATTCGCATCATGCAAGATTCATTGTGAAACAGGCCTAAATCAACTATGCGATTTATTTTCAACAGCATAGAAACAGCTTATTTTAGACTGAAAATAAATGTTTCTTACTGAAGGTAAAGTTATCCATTTTCCTGAATTTGGCACATATTTGCTGGATTTGTGAAAATCAGAATATAGGGGTTGGAGCGAAAAGCATTGACTTTGTCATCAAATTAGAAGAACTTGCATCGTAAATTCATTCTAATTTAATTGACTATGGATCCCACTGTTCATAACAATGGAAAAAAACAGTTGCCTCCAACAACTCCAAAATGGATCTCCAGCCCTGGCAATCCGTTAAAGGGAGACCTCCATCGTGCAGTATTTACCCCTCCGCACTTGTCGTACTCGTTTAATGCGCTGGAACCCATAGCCGATTATGATACGCTCAAAAATCACTTCTACAACTTTCACATGAAAGGATTTGAAGAATTTTTGGATTTAATTAACGACACTGAGGTTGAAAAAATCGGTTTGGGACTGCTTTTCAAACATTCTGACCGTTATCCGGAAGACGTGATTGAACATGCAGGGTGCGTATTCAACCATCAACTGTACTGGGATAACTTATCGCCACACGGAGGAAGCATGAGCGAGGAGTTCGAATCGGTGGTGAACCAAAACTTTGGAAGCGTATTTCAACTGAAAATGAATTTGTTCAATTTAGCACAATCGCACGATTGTTGCGGATGGCTGTGGCTCATTGTAACACACGATGGAAAGCTCCAGCTAACAGGGACCAAGCACAACTTGAATCCATTGATGAAGGGAGCTTCGCATCCGGGCACACCACTACTGGCTATCGACATGTGGGAGCATGCATATTATGTGAAATTTCAAAACAACCGCGAAGACTACCTCCGTTCTATTTGGATGCTCATCAACTGGAACGAAGTGAGCCGCCGATACAATTTTGCAACCTAAGCACTGGTAATTAAGGGAATCAATATATTTTGCAAGCATATCTAACACAACGGCAACTCGGACAACGGATTGCCGTTTGATTTTTCCTGTTTTCCCGTGCATGCCCTATACCAAGTCTTTGCAGGATTTTCTTTAGAAATATTTTTTTGATAAATAAAGATAACTTCCTTGTAAGTCGTTGTTTATTAAAAACATTAACTATTTTTGCTTCATATTAAACCTGGAAATTATGAAAAAACATTCTGCTATTCTTAAAGGAGTCGTTTTTATGGTTCTTGTCACCTTGAGTATTGGGGTAAAAGCAGTGCTGCCTCCTATCACTTTACCGCACACTTTCTCTGGAAGTGATGATTGGGGTTCTATTGATGTGAATAATGATGGTGTAAGGGACTTTATGGTGTATTTTGATTCTGAATTTTACACAAGTGGTAGTGGTTTTTGGGATGGCCAGTGCATCATTGGGAATACTCTTCCTTCTTCAGGATTGGCTACACCCGGAATCTCATCAGATAATGAGGTACTCGCAAAGGAACTATTACCTCCTGATTCTTCTTCTCCGGTATTAGCTTATGGAGGACCCTCATTTACCTCTATTTTGGATTACGGAGATCAAATCGGGGTATTCCCGCTTCCCGGAATGAATTGGAGTTCGGATGCTTATATTTTTTACATGGGAGGTTATGGCGCTCCATTAGGCGATAATTATACCGATGGTAAAAAAACCGGTTATCTTGGGGTGAAATTCGAGGCCGCTGATGGGTTGCATTATGGCTGGATTCCAATAACTATCGATGACGATGGTGAACCTTCGGTTACTCTTGGTGCTCCAGGTTTTGCCTCAACTCCCGATCAGACAATTTTAGCAGGAACTGGTACTGCAGTGCCCATTCCGTTAATAGCCTCCCTTCTTGGATTTGGTGCTATCGCCGGCGGAATCTTTTTGAAACGAAAAAAGATAAAGTAGAAATTGAATCAATCAATTATATAAGCCTTCGAATTTTCGGAGGCTTTTTTTATTTCGAACCGACGATCGGTCATCTCAAACAAGACCACCGAATGGGCAGGAATTTCCTTTGGTATGAGCAGGGCGATTTGATCAATACCCTGCTGGCAGCGGCAGGGTTCAACCTAAGAAATCAGGGCTAACGTATGAAGATGTTGCAATAGATTAAAACAACAGCAAAAAATACATGGAATATTGCACGCGGGTTTGGCTCCGCCGATTTTACTTTCGGTGATTTTCAATTCAATTTTGTGCTCACAACAAGCCAACTAGCCCGCAATTTCGATGTCCATCGGGACGGCTAGGTCCCGTGCCTTCGGGACAGTCGACAACGTACATTGTTCTGTATATTAGTCATAATTATGTTTACAAATTTTGCGACCGAGATATACCGGTTGATTTTGAAATATCTTTCAACAATTATCCAAAGAATTCCTTAGAAATATATAGTTTCGTTTTTAGGTATTATCGCAAAGCCTAAGCATGATTAGGCGATCATTAGTTACCCTATGGTAATTTGGTTTTTGAAGCTTATATTCACTTTTGCTGAATAAAATCGAATGCTATGGTAGAAAAATGTTTTTCTATAATTTTAATCTGTATTTCAATGAATTTATTCGGACAAAAAAAAGGAAAACCTCAGGAGCCAATAAGACCATTTTCTTATATCGAAAAAGAGGTTACGTTTACAAATAAACTTGATGGAACTGTTTTAAAGGGCACATTAACACTCCCTGATGAAAAAAACAACTATCCGGCAGTGATTCTGGTAACAGGTTCAGGAGCCCAAAACAGGGATGAGCAAATAGGCCAGCACAAACCATTTTTAGTTATTGCCGATTATTTGACAAAAGCTGGAATTGCAGTTTTACGTTACGACGACCGTCATCTAAATATGTCTGTAAAGCAGGGTTGGAAATATACTACAATGGATTTGGCAGGCGATGCTAAAGCCGCTGTCGATTTTCTATTTTTAACAGAAAACATTGATACCTCATTTATTGGCATTGCTGGTCATAGCGAAGGAGGGACCATTGCGCCAATCGTTGCATCTTCAGACCCCCGGGTTTCGTTTATTATCAGTCTTGCCGGTACAAGTATAAGTGGAAGGGAAATAGCATTTAAACAAGCAAATGTTTTTGCTGAAAATCCTAAAGAGTTAAGATTCAAAAATGAGTCAACTGAGATTTTGATAAACGAGCCTGATATAAAACTGAGAAAGCAAAAAATCAAACACCTTAACAATACTATTTATGGTAGTTTTAATATTATAGCTAAAATTAAACTTTGCTTATGGATTGATATGACAGTTTCGGAATGGAATAGGTTTTTCATACTATACGATCCATCAGAAGCATGGAAAAAAGTTACTTGCCCGGTTCTGGCTCTAAACGGAGAATATGATATACAAGTTATTGCCGATGAAAATCTGGCTGCTATTGAAGAAGCACTGAAAATAGCGAAAAACAAGGATTACAGTATTATAAAAGTACCTAAAGCCAACCATTTGTTTCAGATTATTGAAAATGGAAACACAAAGGATTACAATTCAATGGTGAAAGAATATCTGGAAACGGAACAAACCTTTGCCCCTGAAGTATTGAAGGTTATTGGCGATTGGATATTGTTGAAGTATCAGGTTAATAAAGGAGGAAATTAGCTAAAGAATAATTATATCTTATCTTTAGGATCAACGAAAACAAAATTACCCTCGCTAACGTTTGAGGCCTCCCTAAAAGCCGCAAATATATTTTTTGACCCACGGATTACACTAATTTGAATGGATTAAGATTTACCCTAATGAATCAATAAAATTCGTTTAATTTGTGTAATTCGTGGATTCAATAAGAAACACTTACGGATTTTTCAATACCCCGAAACAATCCGATTTGGGCACCCAAGCATGAGGAGCCGCGGTGGAGTAGTGGGGTAGCCATATTTTAGGACAAGACTCCAGAAACCTTATAAATCATTAAACTATGAGAAAGATTTTTACATTGATTTTTATTCTTTCAAGTTTAATTTCATTTGGACAAAATTCTTCAATTGAAGATTTGTGGAAATTATACAACTCACAAGATTTATCATCTGTAATTGAGCAAGCGAAACCACTTCTTGAAAATGACCCCAATAATACTGACTTAAATTTATTAATGGGGCGTTCACACATCGATCAGGCAGACTATAAAAATGCGATACCTTATCTTGAATCGACAGTAAAAAATGACAATAACAATTCATGGCGCAAAGCCTGGGCTCTAGTATATTTAGGTACTTGTCATTTCATGCTCCAGGATTATGACAATTCAAAAAAAGCTACCAAAGCATGTTTTGATTTAAACGTGACTAAAAATGCAACCCAATATGCATATAGAGGCATATTATTGTTTGGTTTTGACGATTTTTACAAGGATTGGATAATTGTTGAATCAGATAATTTTAGGTTTCATTTTCAGAACATGAGCGATTCTGATATAAAAAGCTATATATCATCAAGAGAAGAAACTTTTTTGAAAATAAATCAATTCTTTAATAGCAAATTGCCAAAGAAGATTGATTTTTTCGTTTGGGAATCAAGAGAGGATGCAAAGAACCTGTTTAAAGCCAATTTAGGATTTGCTGACCCTGTATTCTGTATTGTACATTCTCATTATCAGCAAACAAAAGGACATGAAATGACTCATGTTATATCAAACTATTCGACAAAGGTTGTTGCTAGAACAGGATTGATTAATGAAGGTGTGGCAGTATGTTTTGACCAAACAAATCAGAATAAAGAGCAAATTGTAAAAGATTGGTTAAAAGCAAATGACAAAAAGATATCAATAGGGGAGATTTGGGCCAATTGGAAAAATTATACTGAAGATTTAACCTATCCGCTTTCCGGATTATTTGTAAAAGAATTGATTGATACGTTTGGTAAGGAAAAATTCATTGAGTTTTTCAGTAATCAGACGTATGAAAATGCGAAATTAGTATTCGGTGCTAGTCTGGATGAAGTGATTAAAGAGTTTGAAAATAAGGTAAATACATAAAAAACTTAAAAACTATATGTCAATTGCCGTTTTCGTACCGACAACTTACTTCGCAGCCCGCAACAACCTCGTTGCGTCGCGACAGGAAAGCAACCCGCAATCCCCAACTGCATATATTGTGTCAAGAAGCAGGGTAACCTGCATGCTGTAATTGAGATGATGGAAACCAGTTGTAAGGTTGACCCATCGGTGTCGTCGTACAGGCGGGGGCATCAATTGGAGCGAAGCGGAAATCATGAGCTCCTTAAAAATAATTGTAGGCGAATAAACCGCCTAAAGGTGCTTTGTTTAAGAGGCAAGGTACTGAGCGTTTAGGAGAAGATAAGCCACGAGCTTATCAGGTATGAATATAGGAGCTGAACGAGAGTGAACCCTTGATGAAAGGTCGAGAAGTTGGTATATCTTGTCAAAAGCTACGGTTATATGACGGAGTGATAAGTTTAGCGGAAACCTATTTATTGGCTAAACGGCAAGCGTCTTACAAAGGGCAGGAACTATATTTGGGCTCAATTGTGGAACTTGAGAACCTGCATGTTTATGCCAGGCTGTTAATAAAGCGATCGGGTAAGAAAGCCGACAGCCAAAGGGAATTGGAACACAGTGGAAATCGGCGTAGCCAAACGCACAATGGGTACAACCCAGAGGCGGTAAACCGATGATTCATGCAGGGGCAGACTAACTCGTAGTAGTGTTGATACAACTGTAATGGGAGAGGAGCGAAGGGGTTAGCTAATATGGATTACATTTTGCCAACTTGAAAGAGGATGAGCTATATAATGTATGAAACATTAGAAGAGCCCCCGACAAAAAGCGGGGCAGGCAGTGTGATGGGAGACTATCAAGCACGGTTCTGTGAGAGGCTTGGGGTGAAACGAAGTTCGACGGAGTCAATTGAAAATCGACCCGCCCTCACCCTGCAAATAATAAATACTTAAAAGCTCGCAGTGTATTCCCGTTTGTTGGCTTTGGCATCTTCAATCACCAGTTTCAGCTGATGTTTTTTACCCGGGGCTATCTTTTCATCAAAATGGTAGGTAATGGTGTTGCTTTTTGCATCATACTCAAACAATACCCACGTGTCGTCGATAAAGCCATTGTATGTTTTTACACCCGAGAGGTTGTCGGTAATTTTAAACCTAATCCGGTTTTTCTCGGTAAGTGTATTTTGTTCCGAAAAGCTTAATGGCTTTATTCTTGGAGCGATGGTATCTACCGCGATGCACATAGTTCCTAAGTTCCGGGTTTCAGTTTTTATCCAGCCGAAAGAATATTCTCCACCAAGGCTTGTTTTCGGTGTTCCTTGTGCATCGGTAAGGCAAATTATCGCTTTGTGGCGCAAATGTTCGGGCAAACGGGTTGCTTTAATTTTCACTTCAGCGTAATTGTTTAGCGGTACCGTATTATCATGCAGCTGATGGAGGTCGGAGTAGATGCCCACCGTTTTAGGCAATTTTTTATAGGTAAACTTCACATCGGTATACAAGGCTTCTTCAGGTATAACGAGTTCAACATCATCGGTTTCAAATTTATTTTTTCTGTCGAATTTGAAAAAAGCAGCGTATTTCTTCTCTGGAAAAACAACCGGTTTGGTGCACTGTACCCAAAAAACAATTTCGGAGCGGTTCATGGCCACATCAAAAACCGATATGTTGATTCGATGTTTAGCGCCGTCGCTAAGGTTCACTATTCCGCTGTTCACACTGTTAGAGTATATGTCGAGTCGATTGCCAGGTTCAATATATGTTTTCTGAATGCGGCGCTTGGTCGAAACGAATTCTTCGTAATCGATATGGCTGTTCATTGCCCTCATTTTTTCGTAAGCCAGTTCGTCAATGGTAAACGAATTGACTAACAGCGAGTCGACACGTATTTCGAGTTTGAAAATCCCGCATTTGCTCCAGCTGGCATCCAGGTAATCGGTGGCTTCAATTCCAAATCCAATGTTGCCCCATACCGGTATTGCTTCGTTTAAATCTTTTATGCGGTACACGCCGTTTTGCAGGGTAAGCGCGAATTTCTGCTTTTTGTTTCCCGATTTAACATGGCTATTGTCGTCGAGCGGATAAATGAAAAGCCCTGTGACTACTGGTTTCGAGGTATCTATAATGTTAAAACCGAGCAGTAGCGGGTTAACAGGGTGTTGGCTTTCGGTTTTCCTGATTTCGAAATGGAGGTGTGGCCCGGCCGAGCTGCCGGTGTTGCCCGAAAAAGCTATTTGTTCGCCTTTGCTAAAACGGAAAAGAGTGGGCGAGGGTTCAAGGTTTACTTCGAAGCGCTGAAGCAGGTATTGCTGTTCTTTTACCCATTTTTCAATTTCAGGGATAAAGCGGTCGAGGTGGGCATACACCGAAGTATACCCCGACGGATGATCAATATAAAGGGTTTTGCCATAGCCGGTTGCCGAAACCGAAATTCGCGAAATAACACCATCAGCAATAGAAAACACCGGTAGGCCCGTCATTCCGTTGGTTTTTATGTCGATACCCGCGTGAAAGTGATTCGACCTGATTTCGCCAAAATTACCGTTTAGCACGAGCGGAATATTCACCGGGGAAACGAATGAGGGTGTCTGACCAAATCCCTCAATAACAAGCAGCAGTGTGCAAAAAGAAACAAAAAGAAACTTCATAACCCATCTAAACTAACATGAGACTAAAATACAGTTTCTACATCCAAAAAAAGGATTGCGCGGTTTGTAGCCGGCAAAATTGACAGTTATTTAATTGTCGAGAACAGAAGTTGTACAGGGTTACATTTTTATAGCATTTAAGGCAAATAATATGGTCAGATGACAAAAAAACTTCGGTATCGGGAACTACATGTATTTTCTGTTTGTTAAAAATGTTATTTTTGTACAGAAATCATTCAAAAATGACTGAGAAAGATCAGCACCTGATTGAGGAATTGCGAATGAACATCAGGCGGTTAATGGAAAGCCTCGATGCTTCGAAGAGCGAATTGATAGCTGTCAAGGAAGAATGTCGTAACCTTGAAGAACGATTTGTTCAGCTCAGTAGCGAGAATGAAGAGCTCAAAAAAAGGTATGAAAATTTAAAAGTGGCAAAAGTTTTAGCCGAAGGCGATCCTGACACACAGGCGGCAAAACAGAAGATTACAAAATTGATTCGCGAAGTCGATAAATGTATTGCCCTTTTAAATCAATAGCGGGTCACTATGGATGAAGAACTATCGATAAATGTTACGGTTGCCGACAGGCGATATCCGATGAGGATAAGGCGTAGCGACGAAGAAAAGATACGTAAGGCCGCGAAAATAATAAATGAGCGGATTTTACAATATCAACAACGATATTCAGGAAAAGACAACCAGGATTTTCTGGCCATGTCGGCCCTGCAGTTTGTAATGCAAATTATGGAAAATGTTGAGCAAACCAACATCAGTCCTTTTGTAAAACAAATTGAAGAGATAAACGAACAATTAGCTCTTTATATCGATAAAAACCAGCGTTCTAACGAATAAAATATATAATCGCCGCATCTCAGCATGATTGAATATCGAGTTCATATTCACAGTGTTGGAATGCGTTTTTTTTTACTAACTAATAATAAAAAATTAATTGATGAATTGGATATATACAATAGTTGCATTTGCGTTGGGCCTCCCAATAACCTATTTTATATGGGACAAGGCGTTGCATCGGAAAAGAGAAAAGATGCTGAAAGAGGCCGAGAATGAAGCCGAAGTACTTAAAAAGGATAAAGTTTTGCAGGCTAAAGAAAAGTTCCTGCAGTTAAAATCGGAACACGAAAAGTATATTAACGAACGGAACAACAAGTTGTTGGCCAACGAAAACCGTGTAAAACAAAAAGAAACCGAATACCTTCGCCGTAAAGATGAACTTTCGCGCAGCATCAGAGATTTCGAGATCGAAAAGAAAGAAACCGAAGTGATCCGCGAAAATCTTACTCACCAGCTCGAATTGGTAGAACAAAAAAGCGAAGAGGTAGAAAAACTTCACCGTCAGGAAGTTGAGAAGCTGGAAATAATCTCTGGTTTTTCGGCCGATGAAGCCAAAGCTCAGTTAGTAGAATCGTTGAAAAACGATGCCAAAGCTGAGGCTATGTCATACATCCAGGAAATTATGGATGAAGCCAAACTCAACGCCAACAAAGAAGCCAAGAAAATCATCGTTAAATCAATTCAACGGGTGGCTTCTGAAACTGCTATCGAAAATGCGGTTACCATCTTCAATATTGAGAACGACGAAATTAAAGGCCGTATCATTGGTCGCGAAGGTCGTAACATCAGGGCTCTGGAGGCAGCTACCGGAGTTGAAATTATTGTTGACGATACCCCAGAGGCAATCGTACTTTCTGCATTCGACCCTGTACGCCGCGAAATTGCCCGCCTTGCCCTCCACCAACTGGTTACCGACGGGCGTATTCATCCTGCCCGTATTGAAGAAGTGGTTAATAAGGTGAGCAAACAAATTGAAGAAGAGATTATTGAAACCGGAAAACGCACTTGCATCGACCTTGGAATACATGGTATGCATCCCGAATTGGTGCGTCTTGTGGGGAAAATGAAATACCGTTCATCGTATGGTCAGAACCTGCTGCAGCACTCACGCGAAACAGCAAACCTTTGTGCCATTATGGCTGCCGAACTTGGGCTGAACCCCAAAAAAGCACGCCGCGCAGGGCTTTTGCACGACATAGGCAAGGTGCCCGACGAGGAACCCGAATTACCGCATGCAGTGCTTGGTATGAAGTTGGCCGAGAAGTACAAAGAAAAACCAGATATCTGCAATGCCATTGGTTCGCACCATGAAGAAGTGGAGATGCAAACCCTGCTTGCTCCTATCGTTCAGGTTTGCGACGCTATCTCTGGTGCACGTCCGGGTGCCCGTCGCGAAGCTGTTGAGTCGTACATCAAACGCTTAAATGAACTGGAAAGCATGGCAATGTCGTACAACGGTGTAACTAAAACATACGCAATTCAAGCCGGTCGTGAACTTCGTGTAATTGTTGGCAGCGACAAGATTTCTGATGCTGAATCGGAACAGCTGTCATACGATATCGCTAAACGGATTCAGGATGAAATGACTTATCCTGGTCAGGTGAAAATTACCGTTATTCGAGAAACTCGTGCTGTGAGTTATGCTAAGTAATTAATAAATAACATGATATTATAACGGGGGGCTCTTTTGGGAGTGCCCCGTTTTTATTTAATAAAAGAAGGATATAACATGGATAAAATGAACATTCCATTTCAGATAATTGATTGGTCAAACATTCCAAGGTCTGAGCATAAGGGCGAGTCGGGGCTTGCTTATTGGCAAACAATTCAGGTTGGAGGATTAAGAATACGGTTGGTTGAATATTCAAAAGGTTATATTGCAGATCACTGGTGTACAAAAGGTCATATCGTGCATTGTTTGGAAGGCGATTTTGTTAGTGAACTTCTTAACGGCGAAAAATTTATATTGACCAAAGGGATGACTTATGTTGTATCTGATGAGTTGAGTTCACATCGTTCGTCAACAACGCATGGTGTAAAATTGCTGATTATAGATGGCGGTTTTTTGAAGTTGACAGATGATGATTAAAAAAATGTAATAACCTGAGTTCGACTTTATTTTTGAGTTCAGACCGCTTGTAAACAGTAAGATTCAATGCAAAATCACGCAGGAATAACGGGTTATTTTAAGTGATTTTAAAGCAGAAGATTGCTGGTTACAAGTGGCGGAC
>Ga0209510_1003485_pt1 | contig 14744 bp, 13 predicted proteins | sample BiotimSIPDNA_FD_185749 | JGI IMG/M metagenome (GOLD analysis project Ga0209510, IMG submission 185749) | Anaerobic biogas reactor microbial communites from Washington, USA - Biogas_R1 time_0 SIP DNA (SPAdes) (version 2) | ecosystem: Engineered > Bioreactor > Anaerobic > Unclassified | place... | reverse complement strand
ACTGGCAAAATCACGACACCTTATGCTAAACTATTCAAGAACCTGAACAATGCGAACCTTCCTCCTTCTTCCTAAACACGGGAATATGAAACAGATACTTTGCTAGTATATTTTGTTTTGCAATAAGCTCTTTGTCTCCAAAAAAGTCAGAAACTTCCATTTCCCTTCTGTTAAAGTTCCTGTTTTATCAACGCATATAACAGAAACCTCTCCCAATGTTTCTGCGGCGGCTAGTTTTCTCACTAACCCTTTCCTTTTTAATGTTTTTTGCATACCTATTGTTAGGACAACCGCTAATGACACCAATAAACATTCTGGAATGCTAGAAACTGCTAAAGCTCTCCTCCCCACTACCCAGTCTTGGCTTTGATTGTGTCTTGACATAGTAGTTAAAATAATTGCCAGGATACAAAGCATGGAATAGTCTTTAAAATCCGTAAGCAAAGATAAATTGCGTGTAAAAAAAGCGATAAAACTGCTCTAAATCAACTGGAAAAAGTCTTAATCATAAAGGACCATACACTTTGTATGCTTTGTTCTCAGGCAGGCAAAAAAGCTTTCTGGCGATTGCTGATAATGGGCAAAAATTCGTGCGCGTTCCGTTAATAAAACATATAGAAACATATAATGAAAGATATAGAAACAAAGCATAAAATTATAATTAATAAAGTATGAGATTGTCTGGTCGTAGTAAATGAAATGATCAACAGCGTGGATCGAAGCATCCTGGAGGCACAATACGAAGGGGGAGGAACCAGCGCCTATGATCCACAGATGCTGCTGAAAGTGCTCATTTACGCCTATACTCAGAGGATCTTCACCTCACGGCAGATTGCGAAAGCCCTGAGAGAGAACGTCAACTTTATGTGGCTGAGTGGCATGAACCGCCCTAACTTTCGAACGATCAACCGCTTCAGGGGAAAAGTGATGAAAGCGGTGATCAATGAAGTGTTCTATGGGATCATCGACCAATTGCTTGAGATGGGGATGATAGACCTGCAGAGCTATTTCGTGGATGGGACAAAGATAGAAGCCAACGCGCACAAATACAGTTTTGCCTGGAAAAAAAGCACGCAGACCTACAAAGCCAGGTTGCAGGAAAAAGTAAAAACGCTGTTGGAGCAGATCGATGAGTTGGAGGCAGAAGAAGAAAAAGAATATGGGGATCGTGATCTCAATGAGATGGGGGAAGGGAAAGAGATAGACAGTGAAAAGCTGAATGAAGTGATGGAAAAGATCAATCAGCGCTTGAAAAATGATACTGACAACAAAGACCTGCAAGCCGCCAAAAAGCAGATAGAGAAAGACTTTCTGCCCAGGATGAAGAAATACGAAGCATATGAGGAAATCCTGGGTGAACGCAATAGTTTCAGTAAAATAGATCCTGACGCCACCTTCATGCGGATGAAGGAAGACCATATGAAAAACGGGCAGCTAAAAGCGGGATACAACGTGCAGGTGGGAACACGGAACCAGTTCATTCTTGGATACAGTCTTCATCAAAGACCTGGAGACACGCTGTGTCTGCAGGAACATCTTGAAAAGTTCTACGCAAACATGGGGATATATCCACAGGATGTGATTGCGGATGCTGGATACGGAAGTGAAGGAAACTATGCCTGGATGGAGAAGAAAGGGATTGACGCTTATGTCAAATACAACAGCTTTCATTATGAGAGGAAACGTAATTACAAAAAGAAACGCCCTTATGGGGCAGAAGCTTTTGTTTATCAACAGGGGGAAGATGAATATGAGTGTCCTCAGGGGAAGAAATTGAGATTTGAGAAAGAAGCGATCAGACGAACAGAAAGTGGATATGAAAGCAAACGCAGGATCTACAGATGTGTTGATTGCTCAGGATGTCCGGTCAAAGGGGAATGCACGAGAGGGAGAGGGGATCGCCAGATATCTGTAGGAGCAGAGTTGGAAAGGTATCGGCGGACAGCCAGTGAGAGGTTGGAATCAGAGCAAGGGCGGAGGTGTCGTTCTAAAAGGCCGGTTGACGTGGAAGCAGTCTTTGGGAGATTGAAGCAAAACTGGGGATTTCGAAGGTTTACATTGAGAGGATTGGAGAAAGTGAGTACAGAGTGGAGAATTCTGAGCATAGCCCATAATATTGCCAAGGTTGCAGCTGCATAGCAACTTTCTTTTTAATATTATTCAAAAGCAAAGAGCAAAAAAGCTGCCCTTTTGGGACAGCCTCGTTTTGTTCTTAAATCGAAAAGTCTTCTCTGCCGTATCTTTGAGTTTAATAGTATGTCCGTCAAGTTGAAAAACAGGTAATGTCAAGTATTTTTCGCACATTTAGGAATCACTTGGTTGGTCATCCTCCAAATGCTGCATGTTCAAGTACGTTTTTTGACCGCACTCCGACTGCTTAATATGCCTCAGCGTGGCACAGACAAGCATCAGGGCAGAGCGTCCATCCGGAAATGCACCAATGCTTCGCGTTCTCCTTCTGATCTCCCGGTTCAACCTTTCCATAGCATTATTAGTCCGAATTCGTCGCCAATGCTCCCTGGGAAAGTTCATGTAAGTGAGGGTTTCTTTAGCCGCTTCCTCAACTTTTTTTAGCAGCTTCAGGTGACAATACTTGCCCACACAAGTATAACGAAAAGCATCGAAAATAGGGAGCGAGCGGGGAAAAAAGAGGATATCCCAAAAATCAGGATGAAATAATGCCCTGCCTCGCAATTAGAAAATCCCGTCTGTTCAGCGAGGATTACTTCTCCCGCGTTTTGTCCGATAACCGATCAGTAATGATGGGATGAAATGCTAATAGAAAAACCTTTTCCATACGAAATGAAAGGGTATAATTGCGGACGATTGCCCATAATATACGGGAGAAGTCCCGGAATGACAGGGAGACGTGAGGATGAAAGTAATTTTAACCGGTTCGATCGCTTTTGATTATTTGATGCAATTCCCAGGCTTCTTTAAGGACCACCTGATCGCCGAGCACCTCGATAAGGTGTCTTTGTCTTTTCTGGTGCATGAGATGATCAAGCAGGACGGCGGGGTAGGCGCGAATATCGCTTATACCCTTGCGATGCTGGGCGGGAACGCGTATTTGTTTTCGACCGCCGGGCAGGATTTTGGCGAGTACGCGGAGCGTCTCAGGAAGCTGGGGGTGGATACCAGCGGCGTGAGAATCATCCCAAACAAATTCACCGCTTCGTTTTTCGCAACGACAGACCGATCTAACGCGCAGATTGCCACTTTTTATACCGGTGCAATGGCAGATGCCGCGCATCTGCCTCTGGCGGAAGCCGCATATGAGAAGGACGATTTCGTGATGGTTTCACCTTCTGATCCGGGCGCGATGAAACGCTATATCCGCGAAGCCCCCGAGCTGGGACTGCGGATGCTTTTTGACCCCGGGCAGCAGATCATCAGCATCGAAGCGGATGTTTTGCGCGACGGCGTGGAGCACGCTCATGGGATGTTCATTAACGAATATGAGTTTGAATTGCTGCAGAAGCATACCGGATGGAGCGCGGGAAAAATCCTGGCAAAGCCCGCGTTTACAGTGGTAACATTAGCCGAACACGGCGCGCGCGTCGTGGCAGACGGTGTTGATTGCGTGGTGCCGGCGATCGGCGGGCTGGATGTGAAGGATCCAACCGGCGTGGGTGATGCCTTCAGGGGCGGGTTCATGCGGGCTTATATGGCAGGGCTGCCGTTTAAGGTCTGCGCGGAGGTCGGCAATACTGCCGCGGCTTACTGCATCCAGGAGGCAGGTCCGCAGTGCCACGAGTTCACCTGGAACGAATTTGTAGCTTTTTACCGTAAGCACTTCAATGATGAGGGCTTATTGGATAAGATTGAATAATTTTTTTTGGAGAAGCAATGGAAAATTACCATATCAAAGATATCAACCTGGCAGAAGGAGGCCGCCGCAGAATGGATTGGGCGGCACGTGAGATGCCAGTGCTGGCGATTTTGGAAGAACGCTTCCGCCGCGAGCGACCTTTTGAGGGCGTGCGTATGTCCTGTTGTATGCATGTCACGACCGAGACCGCGAACCTGATGCGCACAATGCAAGCAGGCGGCGCGGATATCGTCCTGACAGCTTCTAACCCGCTTTCGACGCAGGACGACGTGGCTGCGGCGCTCGTTTCGCAATACGAGATACCGGTCTACGCGGTCAAAGGTGAAGACGACAAGACCTACTACCAAAACCTGCGGGCTGCGCTTGACCATGCTCCGCATATCACAATGGATGACGGCGCGGACTTGGTGAGCACGATCCACAAGGAACGGCGCGACCTGATCCCGAATATCGTTGGCGGTACGGAAGAGACTACCACCGGTGTGATCCGTCTGCGGGCGATGGCAGCGGATAAGATGCTGGAATTCCCGGTGATGGCAGTGAACGACGCCATGACAAAACACTTCTTCGACAATCGCTATGGAACAGGTCAGTCAACGGTCGACGGCATCCTGCGGGCGACGAACGTTCTGCTGGCAGGCAAGACATTCGTTGTGGCAGGTTACGGCTGGTGTGGGCGCGGTCTGGCGATGCGCGCGAGGGGAATGGGCGCGAATGTGATCGTGACCGAGGTGGATCCGCTGGTGGCGTTGGAAGCCGTAATGGACGGCTTTCGAGTGATGCCGATGGCGGAAGCAGCGCCGATCGGTGATATTTTCATCACCTTGACGGGCGACCTGAATGTGGTCGATAAGCATCATTTCGAAGTGATGAAGGACGGCGCTCTTGTGGGCAATTCCGGTCACTTCAACTGCGAGATCAACATTCCCGCCCTCGAAGAGATGGCAGTCGCCAGACGGCTGGTGAGACCCTTTGTGGAAAGCTTTGAACTCAAGGACGGGCGCGTGATTAGCATCCTCGGTGAGGGGCGCTTGATCAACCTCGCTGCGGCGGAGGGACATCCTGCGTCGGTGATGGATATGTCTTTTGCCAACCAGGCGTTGGGCGCGGAATACATGCTAAAGCACGCGGATAAACTTGAAAAGCGGGTTTACGACGTACCGGAAGAGATCGACCGCGAGATTGCACGGCTCAAGCTGGAGTCGATGGGCGTGAAGATTGATAAACTTACTGAGGAACAAGTGAAATACCTGAGCTCCTGGGAGTCAGGAACTTAGAGCAAAAAAAAGAAAAGAGAATGAAAAGGAGCTGCTACTGGCTCCTTTTTTGTTTTATTTATCGACAGGGAAAGCACAACTTCTCTGGATTTCATGAGAATCAAGAACCTCTTTGGAGAAACAATACTGATACGCGTCCCCATCCCAACTTTCAAGTGCTTTTCGGACAGTGGAAGAGTCAATCCATTCGCGGATAGCAACTGATTGAATATATATTGAGCAGCATCCGTTCACCAAATACGACTTCAATCTTCAATTCCCAATTAAGGGTGGTTTTGAATAATTCGGGTTAAAGGAAAAATAACCCTAGATTCTTGTCCTTTCCTACCTTGAAAGACAACTGGGGGAAATTATTCACTTTCCCGTTTCTTATCTGCAAAATGACTATAATTGACGGTAAGGAGTTCCCTATGACAAAAATGAGAATTGGTTATATCGGGCTTGGGACTATGGGCGCGCCCATGGCGATGAATATCCTCAGGGCGGGTTTTCCGCTCACGGTTTACAACCGCACCGCATCCAAGGCATCGGAACTGCTCGCTGCAGGGGCACAGTGGGCGGAAACGCCCGCGGAGGTCGCCAGCCGCACGGAAATCGTCTTTACAAATCTCTCGGATACCCCGGACGTAATGCAGGTGCTATTCGGGACAAACGGCGTTATGGACGGAGCCCATGCGGGGATGATCTTGATCGATAACTCCACCATCAAACCCTCTGCCAGCCGTGAGATTTACCAGCGCTTCCGCGAGGTGGGGGTGAGCGCGTTGGATGCGCCAGTGAGCGGAGGAGATATCGGCGCGAAGAACGGTACGCTCGCGATTATGATTGGCGGTGAGGCTGAGGCGCTGGAGAAGGCAATGCCCGCGCTCGAAGCCATTGGAAAAAAGATCACCCATGTGGGCGACGCGGGCGCGGGGCAGGTCGCGAAAGCTGCCAATCAAATTATGGTCGCGGCGCAAATGGTGGCGGAAGCGGAGCTTATGCTTTTCGCGCAGAAATCCGGCGCAGATGTTGCCAGAGTCATCGAAGCCATCCGAGGCGGAGCGGCACAGTGCTGGACGCTGGATGTGAAACCGCAGCGGCTGCTCGCGGGAAACCGAACTCCCGGTTTCAAGTGCAGTCTGCAGGCGAAAGACTTGAACATCGTCATTGATACCGCCCGTGACTACCAGGCTGTGCTGCCCGGGACGGCGCTATACAGCCAGCTATTCAATGGGATGGTCGCGCTTGGAGAGGGCGACCAGGATAATTCCGCGGTGATACGTATGCTGGAGCTGCTCAACGACACCGACCTGAAAACGACGGAGTGATTTTGCGGACCAGTCCGCTGAAAACAGAAACTTTACTGGAGGAAGATTATGGATTTCCAATTTATTAAACCCCTCTTAAAAGAGGATGCCAAAGGCAAAATCGTAATGCTGGTGATGGATGGGTTGGGCGGTTTGCCCCTGAACCCGGACGGCAAAACGGAGCTTGAAACTGCTCTTACTCCCAATATGGACGCGCTGGCGGCGAAATCCTGCCTGGGGCTGCACCATTCCGTGCCCTACGGAATCACGCCCGGCAGCGGTCAGGCACATCTGGGACTGTTTGGCTACGACCCTGTCAAATATGAAATTGGGCGCGGGGTTTTGAGCGCGCTCGGCGTGGACTTTGAGCTGGGTCCGAATGACATTGGAGCCAGGGGCAATTTTTGCACGGTTGACGAGAACGGTGTCATTACCGACCGCAGGGCGGGGCGCATCCCGACGGAAGTAGGCGAGCGGCTCTGCAACCTGCTCAAAGAAAAAGTCAACCTGCCGGGAGTGGAACTCTTCCTGACTCCCGAGAAGGAATATCGTTTTGTGTTCGTACTGCGGGCGGAGGGGCTCAGCGGCGATGTTTCAGACACGGATCCGCAAGCGGTCGGCAAGAAGGCGCATATCGCCGAGGCGACCAGCCCCGCGGGTGAGCGCACTGCGGAATTGATCCGCGAATTTGTACGACAGGGAAATGAGATTTTAAAGAACGAATTCCCTGCCAACAGCTTTGTTTTGCGCGGGTTTGCATCCATGCCAAATTGGCCAAAATTCCCGGATGTTTGGGGTCTCAAATCGCTGGCAATCGCGATGTACCCGATGTACAGGGGCGTTTCCAAGGTGGTTGGGATGACCGTGATGCCTCCAGCAGAATCGATGGCGGATGAAATCACGATGCTGGAACAGAATTGGAAGGACTATGATTTCTTCTTCGTCCATATCAAGAAGACGGACAGTTATGGCGAGGACGGCAATTTCGACGCAAAAGTGCATATCATTGAGGAAGTGGATGAACTCCTTCCGCGCATTTTAGCGCTGGAACCGGATGTCCTTATTATTACCGGCGACCATTCCACCCCCGCCAAGCTGAAATCGCACTCCTGGCATCCCATTCCGACCATGCTCTATGCCAAGGATGCCCGTCCCGACGGCATCGCCACATTTGGCGAACGCGCCTGCATCCACGGTAGTCTGGGCTCACGCTTTGACGCTACTGAATTGATGCCGCTGGCGCTGGCGCATGCCGGAAGGCTCGAAAAGTTTGGCGCATAATGGCTCATCACCAGGTCTGTCCCCGGCAGACCTGGTCTTTACAACCTGGAGATCGTGATGGCAGATCATCTGGCAAAGTTATCTAGCCTGCTTGAGGATGGAAAGCTTCGTTGTGAGCTTTGCGCACACCGCTGCCTCATTCCCCCCGGGCAGAAAGGACTTTGCCGGGTGCGGGAGAACCGTGATGGCGAGCTGATTGCATTGAGCTATGGGCGTTTGATCGCGGCTCATGTAGATCCAATTGAAAAGAAACCGCTCTACCACTTTTTGCCGGGCAGTCTGAGTTATTCGATTTCGTCTCCTGGGTGTAATTTTCGCTGCCAGTGGTGTCAGAACGCGGACATCTCGCAAATAAGCTTTGTGAACGCTCCTGAAAAACCGCGGTTTGTGGAGCCTGAACGAGTAGTCGAAGCGGCGCTTGATTCGGGCTGCAAAAGCATCGCGTATACCTACACTGAGCCAACACTCTCCTTTGAATACAACCTCGCCGTCAGCCAGCTCGCGCGGGAGGTGGGTCTGAGGAACATCTATATCACCAATGGCTACATGACCGCGGAGATGCTCGCGCTTTCCATACCCACGCTGGACGCGGCGAACGTGGACATCAAAGCCTTCGATGAAGCAATTCACAAGCGTTATACCGGCGCCCGGCTGCAGCCAGTCTTGGAGACCTGTGAGGCTTTGTTCAAAGCGGGAGTATGGCTGGAGATTACCACACTGCTTGTGCCCAGCGTCAACGATGACGAGGCGCAGTTGCAGGGGCTGGCGGAGTTCATCGCGGTGAGGCTCAGCCCGGATGTGCCCTGGCATATCAGCCGCTACTTTCCTCAACCGCAATTCAGGCACATCCCGCCAACGCCGCCCGGGAGAATCCACCACGCCATCGATGTGGGACGGAAAGTCGGACTGCGATACGTCTATGGCGGAAACATGCAGGCTTCAGCAGATACTGATTGTCCAAATTGCGGAGAAAGGGTGATCCGAAGGTTGGGGTATTCGGAACGGGTCGAAAGCTTAAAGGACGACGCCTGCCCGAAATGCGGGTTTCGGTTGGCAGGCGTTTGGTAATCCTTAAAACGGAAAGAATGGGCTGGGTTTAAAAAGCGCAGAACCTGCCCTTTGCGACCATTTCCTCCAGGGCGTCCATGGCGGGCTTGAAATAGGCGTCCTTCTCAAAGAAAGGGACAGCTTCTCGGATGGAGCGATAGACCCTGGAGGTTCCCTTCCCAAGACGCATGTCTGGTTTTTCCTGTAAGCGGAAATCCACCGCCTGGGCGGCGCTCATTAGTTCAATTGCGATGATTTTCCGGACGTTCTCGACAATCTGCTGACAATGCAAGGCGGCGTTGGCGCCCATGCTGACATGGTCTTCAACGTTGCCCGAAGAGGGGATGCTGTCCACGCTGTCGGGGTGGGCAAGGGTTTTATTTTCGGAGCAGAGCGCCGCGGCAGTGTATTGCAGAATCATGAAGCCGGAGTTGAGACCGCCGTGAGCAGCCAGGAATGAGGGATAGTGCTCGGGGTGATTGTCGATGAGCTTGGCAATGCGGCGTTCGGATATGTTGCCGAGGTCGGTCATCGCTATGGAGAGGAAATCAAGCGCGAGCGCCAAGGGTTCCCCGTGGAAATTGCCTCCGGAGAGAATGGTGACTTCGTTTTGCTCGTCAAAAAAGAGCAGAGGATTATCGGTAACAGAGTTAAGCTCGGTTTCAATGACGCTTTGCGCGTAGTTGACGGCACTGTGGACAGCACCATGTACCTGCGGTACGCAGCGCAAAGTGTAGGCGTCCTGAACGTTTGTAGAACTATCGGGGCGGACGAGCTGGCTGCCGTTGAGCATCTCACGAAGCGTGGCAGCGGTTTCAGCTTGCATCGCCTGGGGACGGCTTGCGTGGATTTGGGGAGAGTAGGCGCGCAGGGTACCATTTTGAGCTTCAAGCGAGAGAGCCGCGGCGTAGTTGGCAGAACTCACGATGATTTGCGCGTCGAAAACCTGCAAAGCTCCGATGGCGGTCATAAGAGTGGTGCCATTAGTGAGGGCAAGCCCTTCCTTTGCGCCTAATTTGACCGGCTTCAAGCCGAATTCTGTCAGCACTTCCGCTGAAGGCTGAACTTCACCATGGAAACGCACCAATCCCTGACCGATGAGAGGCAGAGCCATGTGGGCGAGGGGTGCAAGGTCGCCGCTGGCACCGAGCGAACCCTTGGACGGGATGATCGGCAGGATGTTCCTGTTGAGCAGGGCGAGCATTAGTTGGATAGTTTCGAGGCGGATGCCGGAGTGACCTTTCGCAAGGGTGTTGGCGCGGATGATCATCATCGCGCGCACGACCTCGGAGGGCAATTCCGGACCTGTTCCAACAGCGTGGCTGAGGATGATGTTCTCTTGCAGTTTTTCCACGTCCGCGGGTGGGATAAGGCGGTCCTTAAAAGCACCAAAACCTGTGGTGATACCGTAGGCGATGCGCCCTTCACGGATGTACTTCGCGACCGCGTCGGCTGCCCGCTGGATGCCAGGAATGGCTTCGGGCGAAAGAGAAACCTCTGTTTCGGGGTCGCGCGCGGCTTGGACAAGCTGTTCGAGCGTAAGTGAGGAACCGTCTAATGCCAGTTTTGCCATGGGTTTTCTCCTTTCGCGGTGGAAATCAGGCTTCGATGATTTCAATCGTATGCAACTTAACCGCGGGTGATCCTAATAGCCTGGGGTCGCGTTCTGGAATAGCAAAGAGGACGTCCAGCCCCTTGGTGACCTCGCCGAAGATGGCGTGTTTGCCGTCCAGCCAAGGAGTGGGAACGTGGGTGATGAAGAACTGCGAGCCGTTGGTGTTGGGACCCGCGTTTGCCATGGAGAGGATGCCGGGCTTGTCGTGTTTCAAACCCGCGCCGAACTCATCGCGGAAGGAGTACCCGGGTCCGCCGCGACCGGTGCTGGTGGGGTCGCCTGCCTGCGCCATGAAGTCATGGATAACGCGGTGGAAAATGGTGTCGTCGTAGTAGCCTTCGCGGGCGAGGAAGACGAAATTGTTGACGGTAACAGGGGCTTTGTCAGCGAAAAGGGTAACTTCGATGTCGCCGAGGTCGGTTTTGAGGGTGGCGGAGTACTTTTTGTGCAAATCAAGCTTGAACTCCGGGGCTTTTGTCCATTGTTTCTGTGTCATGTTTTTCTCCTTGCGCTGTATTTTATCAGAGGTTGGTGCCCATAAAAGAGGAAGAAGTCTCTTGGTCAGGGGAATCGCATCTTATTCATTTACTTTAAAAAATTGATTCCTCAGGTATTAAGCTCCTTCTTGTAAGAGTGTCGGCAATTAACTGGGCGCGAATCAGGTTAAGCTACATAGTTTCATTTATTCGGGAATAAACAATGTTTTTTTGCAGATGGACTAATACCTCCGCAGGGTATCAGTCCATCCGCATCTCCATGCCTTGCGATTCCAGAAAAGAATCGAACCGGTGTCAAAAATTCTGGTGGGTCTCTTTCACATCCAGGACCCCTTTTCCCACGGGGAAGTTGAACAGCGGGCGAAAGGAGAACCCTGATGCGCTGGCGCTTTACCCTTGCCGCATAAATAGGACGGGAACCATTTCATCTTCATGGGCTTTTTGCGCGGTCGCAACCTTCAATTGATTCAAATCTATAAAAGACCTGGATGCAAAAAGGGAATTCTGCCAATTTTCAGGCTGTATCCTTTAATAAATTTTGATGCAGTTGTCCCAGGTAATCTGCTGATAATCTGCCCGATCTCGCCTGGTAACGTGTGTTGAGGTAAACTTGAGGAGTGGCAAATGAACTCTCAAATATAACGCAACTAATCAAAGCACAGCTTTTTCCCTTGCGCAAAATCCTTGTTTTCATTCTTGGAGCACTATGCTTCCTGGTAACTCAGGTATTTACAAGGGTGCCGCTTCTTGGGTGGCTGCAAGGGAACCCAGATTTTATGCTTTTGGCAATGTCATACCAGTTACTAAGCGGGGTCCTGGTTGCCTTCACTGCGGGATTATTTGAAGAAAGTGGTCGTTTCATTATCAAAGCACTGGCATTAAAACCTATCCGGACGGGCATTTCTGAACCCGTGATATTTGGATTAGGGCATGGATTATGCGAAGCGGTTTGGATTTTTATTACATACTGGGGATCAATCAGTATTATTCAGCCATCGCAATTGATCTTGCCTGTGTTGGAAAGATCGTTCGCAATCACGATCCATGTAGGTTTTTCTGTGATGATTTGGAACGGATTTCAACTTGATCAGCGTCTGCGATATCTGTTGATGGCGATTGTGACACATGGATTGGTGGATGCCCTTATTCCGCTGGCAGGGACATTAGGTTTGGGCGCACTGGGCTTGGAAGCAATTGTGGCTGGCATTGCAGGTTTGTTGGTGATCTACATCTTTTATTCGAGAAGATATTACAAAGAAGAGGTATTCAATGAATAACACAAAATTGTACAGAATATTAGCAATAATTTTTTTGACTGTTGTAAGCATAGGAATTCTGAACGGCTGCGCGGTCAAGTTGCCTGAGAGTTTCGATGAGGCAGAAGTTCAGGCAGCCGCAGAAAACGTGGTTGACCTGATAAGCAAAAGCGATGGTCAAGGTTTGACAGCGGTGATGAATGATCAGATGAAAGCCGCCCTTACCGAGGATATTCAAGCACAAATCTTCGCCTTGGTGGAAGGATCAGGGTCCTTTGAGGAAATAGGTGAACTTAAGTTAGGTGGCAGTTCCCAGAATGGAATAGACTATGCCGTTGCGGTAGTAAAGGCGAAGTATGAAAACCGCGAAATTATATATACCATCAGTTTCGATCAAGATATGAAATTGGCGGGTTTGTATCTGAAGTAAATTATTGAGAGACTAAAACAAACAAGGCATGTCCGCAAGAACATGCCTTGTTATTATATATGGATTTATTTAATGTAACCAGCTCTGACCAGTTTTCTAAACTATTCTTTACATCTGCCAGGAAGTCGTACCTGCTTTCCCGGCTGATCTTGTTCTCCGTTTGCGAGAAAAGTCCATCAGAGGCAGCAGCATTTCTTTTCAGAATCATTTAATTCCATTTTTGCTGAATTAGTCAAACGGTTTTTAGATTTTTTATGCGATGGAAAAACAGAATATGGCAGGCAAAAAAAAGTACTTTTTATGTGCATATGAGGAGATACGAGGACTATAAAAAATGAGGACTAACCTTTGACCGCGCCGCCGAGCATTCCCCGGATGAAGAAGCGCTGGAAGAGGATGTAAATCAGAATAGTTGGCAGGGCAACGATGATGGCTCCGGCTGCCATCAGGGGGATGTTGGCGGTGTATTTGCCCTGGAAAAACGCCAAGCCAACCGGAAGGGTGCGCAAAGATTCATTTTGCACCATCACGAGGGCGAGCAAAAATTCGTTCCAGGTCCACATGAAGATAAGAACGATCAGCGTGGTAACAGCCGGTTTCGCGATGGGGAAGAGGATGTACCAAAGCGTCTGCCAGCGCGAACAGCCGTCGATCGCGGCGGCGTCAGTGAGTTCTTCCGGCGCGTTTTCGAAGAAAGATGCCATCCACATCGTGCCGAAAGAGATACTGAGCCCCACCTGCGGAAGGATGAGCGCCCAGAGCGTTTCGGTCAGACCGAGTTTGTCCATGAAATTGTAAAGGGGGATAATGACCGCTTCGAAGGGTACCATGTAGCCGATCAGCATGAGGGGATAAAGCCAGGTTTTGCCCGGCAGGGGCAGGGAGCCGAAGGCGTAGCCGCTGAGCGTTGAGAGAAAAACACTCGAAACCACCACGGTGGTAGCAACGATGACGCTATTTTTGAAAAAGATATTAAACCGCCCGACCCGCCAGGCTTGTTCGAAGTTCTGCAGGCTCCATTCACGCGGCAGCGAGAAGGGTCCAGCCATCACTTCTACCCCAGTCTTGAAGGCGCTGGTAAACATACCCCAGAGGGGAAGAAGCACCAAGAGCATGAAGACCATCAGGATGAGGTAGCGCGGAAGGAGCTTTTTCCAGGGGTATCTCATGCGTCCTCCTCGACCCCATGCCGCTGATAGCGGCGGATGAGCAGCGAAATGATGAGAATGATCAGTGTCAGCACGGTCGCAAGGGCAGCCGCGTAGCCGATGCGGTTGAGCATGAAGGCGGAACGGTAGATCAGGAAGCCCGTGACCATTGTCGATTCTCCCGGACCGCCGCGCGTGGTGGTGTAGACGAGATCAAAAACCCGCAGGGCTGCGATGATGGTGGTCACGAGCGCTACAGCGATCTCGGACCGTAAACCGGGCACGGTGATATGAAGGAATTGTTTCAGCGCGTTGGCGCCGTCCAGGCTGGCAGCTTCGTAATATTCTTCCTGGATGCGCTGCATGCCAGCCAGAAAAAGAATCATGCAGAATCCAGACTGCACCCAGGTGCCGATACTTCCAACCGCGGGCAGCGCCCAGGTAAAGTCGCCGAGCCAACTGATGGCGAAGCGCCTCAACCCCAGCCAGTTAAGAGCGATGTTGATAGGACCAGATGTGGGGTTAAACATCCATCGCCAGACAACACCGACAACTACCATGCTGATGACCTGCGGCAAAAATAAAGCGGTGCGAAAGAATGCGAAGCCGGGGATGGGACGGCGGCTGAGGAGGGAGGCGAGGAAAAGCCCGATCAGGATGGGGATGATACTGTAAAAAATGACAAAAACCAAATTGTTGCGCAAAGCGTTATGGAATTTAGGGTCCGAAAAAATCTCAAGATAATTGGCAAACCCAATCCAGGTTTTTTGCTGGCTGAAACCGTCCCACTGGTAAAAACTGGTGCGGATGGTTTCGAGAATGGGCAAAAACGTGAAGAGGAGGTACACCGTCAGCGCTGGGAGAACGTACCACCAGCCCTTCCAGCGCGACTCTCCGGGATATCTATACTTTACCCTTGCCATTTGAGCGAGAAAAGACCGGCGCGTGAAGCGCCGGTCTTTTGGTGAACCTTATTTAGATCTTGACTCCAAGAAGGCTGCGTAGTCCGCTTCGACAGCTTCGGTCAGCCCGGCAGGGGTGGAAATTCCGCCGAGCAGTTTCTGCAATTCAG
>Ga0209510_1003473_pt1 | contig 14791 bp, 16 predicted proteins | sample BiotimSIPDNA_FD_185749 | JGI IMG/M metagenome (GOLD analysis project Ga0209510, IMG submission 185749) | Anaerobic biogas reactor microbial communites from Washington, USA - Biogas_R1 time_0 SIP DNA (SPAdes) (version 2) | ecosystem: Engineered > Bioreactor > Anaerobic > Unclassified | place... | reverse complement strand
CTTATAAATAAAGTTAAATCAAAGTGTTGCGGAATTAAGGAGGATAAGAATATTATTCTTTGGACTTTAGAATTAATAAGAATTTAAAAGAAAATACTTATGTCCATGCCCAAGGAAGAGATCATTGGTATGGTTTTGGAGATGTATGATGCTCGCAAAGAAGCAAAGGAGTATCTGGAGTTCTATGCAAATCCTGACGAGGACGGTAAGCTGGAAGAGTATAAGAAGATTATTACAGAAGAGTTCTATCCATCAAGGGGACGACAGGAGCCAAAGACCCGGTTCTCGGTTTGTCGGAAAGCTGTTTCTGATTACAAGAAACTGAAACCTTCTCCAGACAAGTTGGCTGACTTGATGCTTTGTTATGTCGAGAATGCTTGTCAGTTTACATATGATTATGGTGACATGTGGGAGCAGTATTATACATCTGTAGAGAATAATTTCGAAAAGACAATGGCATTCATTGCCAAGAATAATATGTTGGAGCATTTCAAGCCACGTTTGAGACAATGTATGGAGTGGGCTTCACCATGCGGATGGGGATTTGCCGATACAATTGGTGATATTTTTTATGAGTATTTCCCTGAAGATGATTGATTGGTATAATAAATGAGTGACTTTCCCAATATAGCGGAAGCCACTCTTCATTATATACTCACGCGCGAGGACTATTTGCTCAGCGACCGTTTGAGCCTATTGCCTGGATAATGTTTGGCATGGGCATATCGCATAGCACGGCGGGCCCAATCGAGAAAGTCTTCATCCTTATCTCGCCACGGCATATCGTTTGATGTGCCGCCACCGCCTGACACCTGAGCTACGCCAGTCGCACCATCTATTCCGGCAATGAATACTCTCAGACCAGTGCTTAGCACATCCTTCCAACGGAAATTGTTACGGTCATCAATGAATGTGTCCTCTGCCATCGCATCTGCTTCGGGGATTTCTCGGCATATTTTGACTGCTTCATATAGAACTTGATCAAAAATGGAAGCTTTGAGAATAATCTCGGCATCTCTGTTGATATAGTTTATCATGACATTGTCCTTCTTCATGATTGCGTCCAGCCCTTTCAATTTGGCATTGTAGGTCGATTTGAGACTATCCAATTCTTGATTAACTTGGTCAAGTTTTCCTCGCTTTTCTCTCAAATTGATTCTGATTTCAGTCAGCGTTTGATAGAGGAACTTTATCTGGCGCAGAATATCCTCCTTGTTGGAGTCGGATTCCTGTTGTTGCGCTTCAAGTTCTGCTATCTGTGATTGGGTTTCCTCTTGACGACGTGTAAGATTCTCAATCATGGTGGTGAGTCCCTTTACAGCACGACGCTTGGTTTCAAGTTCCTCTTCAAGAGATTTGTTCTCGCGATGAAGTTCACGGTTATGCTCTTCGAGTGACTTGTGACGTGCGCCCGTCTCATGGATGTCATCGCCACGTTCCAGTCCCCACTTCTCATTGACGGCAGCATACCAATCATGCCATTCACGCATCTTGTCGCGAGCTGCAACAAGAGACCCGCCACCGAACATGTCCTTGGCAGACAAACGACCATCCTCCAAGATTGGAGTAATGGTAGCATGAATGTGACAGTTCTTCTCATCACAGTGTGCGATGAAGGAAATGATATTCTTCTCTCCGATACGTTCTGCGAGAGCCTTGTAATTGTCGAGGGCGAACTGCTCTATCTCAGGCATACGCTTGATGTGAGCATTGTTTCCTCGTTCTTGAAGCACCTGATTTCCGAATGCAAGTTCATTCATGCGTTCACAGTTACCACCAATAACAAGAGAAACAGAGAGATGTTGAGTGCTTCTGACTATCGGATCTTTTCCTGTTGCAGCAAGCCTTTCGGCTTTCCATTCTGCGATACGTGCATCTACTTTTTCCTTGATGCAGACCGATTGATCTACTGGTGCGATGACACCTCCTTTGCGTACCTCGAAGTTGAGATGCGCACGACTCTTGTCGTAATTGCGTTCAGGGTCATCAAGTTTACATTCCCATCGGGATTCATCCCATTTGCGCTGATGTTCTGCGCTGAGTGCTGGAATCATCTTCATTTTGCTGACTTCCAGCATTGCTTTTTTACCTTTACCCATATAGTTATCCTGTATAATGGTTTGACATAAAAGTGATTATTCTGCCAGAGCTTGCTCTTTCACAAGGCAGACAAAACCCCTCGGAGAGCCTAACAGCCAAGTGCGCTTGGTGTATTAGGCTACACCAAAGGGTTATAATGTCTGCAAGCAGACTCGTTACGGCTTACTTCTCCCAAGGTTCAGCCCCGAGGTATCTGTTCAGATACATCTGGTCAATGGCGTTAGGCGTTTGACTGATGTAGGTTTGAACAAAACCGATGGCCTTACGTTTCTTCTCTTCGCTGAAAGATTCCCAAATGGAGAGCGATTCGTTGCGATAGGTACCGAGTTTCGGATATACCGCTTCGATTGCATCAAGAGGGAGCGATTCCTCAACTGCTTCTGACGCTTCGGTAGCATCGTCTGCGATTTGCTGCGATTCGCTATCAGTTGCAGTTGCTCTCTTGGCGGCCTTCTTCTTTGCAGCCGACTTTTTGCCCATGGCATTGGTCGTATTGATTTCGCTGCGTTTTGCAGAAGACTCACGCTGCGCATCGATAATTGAGCGAAACAGAGTGAAGATAGCTTTGAGCGCACTATTGCTGAACGAAGGAGCAATACCTTTGTTGGCATACTGGGCGATGGCTTTTGCCATCAGTCCCGCGTCCTTATCATCAAGTTCAGCCAACATCACAAGATGATCAATAGGAATAATAAGATTTTTCATACACTACGCATTTAAGATTTTGGAATACACATTAGCATAGACCTGACTGTTGACAGCATAGGTGCAACTTGCAAGTTTGGGATTCGCATAGAATGTGTGATAGAACGAAACCTGCTGATTGCTACTTGTTGCACAGATTGATTGTACAGGCTTCACAATGCCAGCGAGGATTAGCAATACGCCAACACAATGGCAGTATGCGTCAATATCCTTCTTATTTCCAGCATTGGCAGCAAGACTTCCACCGAATATGCACTGGAGTGTGAAGGCATCACGTACAGTTGCCAAAGGACTCTTGTCGTCAAGATTGAGTTCCTGAATGGCCACAATCTCCGAAGGGGTAAGATACTTGCGTCCAGAAGGAAGTTCGTCATATTTGGTTTTACTGCGACCGAAATCCATGACAACCTTCATGGGCTCATTCATACTGATTGCATTGATAGAAGGCTTGTTTGCCTTAGTTGCCATCTTAACTTTGGTTGGAATGATGGCGAATTCCTTTTTCTTGAACTGTTTCATTTTGAAAGTGTTTTTTGTGGGCTTTCGCCCGGTTTAATACTTTTCTAACTCTTCACATAATTGCCTTTGCTCGTTCGTTTGAGTCGTCCGTCCTGAATGAACTTGTCAATCCACTTGGCGGCAGTGTTGGGATTCTCGTTCATTTCAGAAACGATTCGGTCGTAAACGGATTTGTCGAACTCATCCGGAAGTTTGTGATACAACGCATAGCGACGGGCATTGACACCAGCCTCGATGTCGGGGAGGACATTGCGATTGTTCGTCAGACGCAACTTCAAATAGATGTGTATAGAGTGATAGAGCAAGATTTCACAAATACACAACACAGTATTGAAATCCTCTTCGGAACACTCCAGAATAATCCTTCCGTCTGGAGTTCTGGTTGGCGGTAGGGAACTATCGAATGCACGAATGGCTGTAAGCATCATCATCATGCGAAAGGCAATAAGTCCCAACCGTCGGACGATTCCCTGCATACCATTGTCAACTTCATCGCAACACTCATCATTGAGCCTGGCCAGCCACTCAACAAAGCGACGTTGAAGATGAGTTGGCAATACGAATACAAAAGAACCTTGATTTATGAATATATCGAACAAGTGTAGAAATTCATCACCCATAATCTTGAATACGGCATGTTTCGAGCGAGTCACATCATCGGTGGCGAAGACATCGCGTATTCCTCGACGAAAGGGAATAAAATAGAAGATGAATCGGCTGAGCAGTCCGTTTTCCGCATCGGGTATGAGGTGGCGTATCTGTTCGGGAGTACCAGCCAAGACTACAGAGACTCTCGGATTGTCGATTTCCAAATATTCTCTATCTTTGCGACGGCTCATACTGATTGTTTCATGATGGAACGCCTTGCGGAGCAAGTCGGAGTAATTGCCATGCTCGGATTTGAGCGTCTGGCTAAGCGTGTCACCCTCTGTCTCAAAGAGTAGCCCTATACCATCGTTGTCATGCAGTATGCTAATCAAAGAGCTTGCGCTGCTATTGGCTGGAATGATAAGAGTCTTCTGTGGTGGAGTAACTGGCTCCATCGCTTCAGGATTTTTGCCTTTGCACTTCTGATACTCGGACAGTTCAAGCTTATATTCAATCATCCTCTGGGCAGTCTGTTCGTGTAGACGTTGATTGATTGGTGCCACAAGTTCACGGCAGAGCGTCAAAGCTCCTTTGCCCATACCGGCTTCGGCTACAACAAACAGATAAAGGTTGGAGTAAACCACACGTTCATCATAGACACCACACACATTGCAGAAGCAGACAGATAGGCAGCCAATAGCTCCAAGCAGTATCACATCGCGGTCTTCAATGGAGATGGCATTGCCGACTACTTTCTGCAAGAAGGGCGGCAAAGTTCCGAAAATCTCCTCGGGGAAGTGAGGCAATTCGCTTTCTGATTTTACCCATTTTGCCGTTTTACCATTTTGGTAATTTGGTAAAATGGTATTAAAAGAGTGATGGAGTTCGATGCCAGCCTGGGTTGCATAATGGAAGAAGGAGGCGATGGTCACACCCGAGCCTCTGCCATTCAGACAATGAGTAAACTGCTTGTCTGTGTTCGCTGGCTCATAATCAGGATGGAGTCGGCTGACTCTGTGAAAGAAGTCTCGTCCACGTTCTCCCAATCCATCGGCCAAAGCGAAACCAATATTCACCCACATTCCATAATCGGGGGCAATGTCAACGCCATTGGCCTCAATCTCCTGAACAACTCTGTCTATATCAGTAGCGAGGTCTGTTGTAGTCTCAGGAGTGTCATGTGTCTGCAAGGCAGGTAGCGAAACCTCTTGTTTAGAAGGGGCATTCTCCCAATATGGGGCGGAAAAGATTTTCTTTGACATATTCCGAGTATTTAGGGTTAATGTATGCCTGTGGGTCGTAAGGCAGAAAGCAGGAACGTGCCACGTCGCTTCCTGACTTATCCACAGGAGGCAATCCAGTTGACTTAATACAGTTGGCTACAGCCCTGAAATAGCGGGAATGCTCCCAGCCTTTCAAGTCGATGGAGATAATCCACTTCACGCCATCGCCTGATGGACTTGTGAACATCAGTTCCGTATCGAAGTAGTCATGCTTCAGAAGTCGCTCTTTGAACCTGTCGGGATTTCCGACATGATCAAAATCGAGGCACAACAAACCTGAGTGCTGAATCAGCTCTTTCTCATTTCGCTTGCGAAACAATCCCGAGAATGTACAGTAGTCAAAGTGAGTTGCCTTATACTTCTTGGCTTCCGAAGGTGATGTCAGTGAGCGGAGTATGTCGGTCTGCGGCTTGGCGTAGTGACCGACAAGGTAGCGATAGACATCAACTACCGTGATGGCACGGCATGGCTCGATGTTCTGAATGGGTTTTCGGTAAAAGGAGAAACCATGCAGGTCGTCCATACCGCACCAGAAATTGGTTGCGTAGTCTTGCGTCATACTTCTTTCCCTTTCTTTGAAAGAACAAATTCACGCGCCTCACGCATAAGGTCTTCCTCGGACTTCTGGGCACCACGCTTCAACCACTCATCAATCTCAGACTGAAGGAACATGAGTCCCTTGGTCATCTTATGATAGGGGATAGTCTTCTTGGACACCCATTCATAGACGGTCTGCTTCTTGGGATGACTGGGGTGATAAGCACAAAGCTCATCAATGTTCATCCATCGAGGTGATTCACTGGCCTGCTGTTTGTGTCGCAGTGTGTTGACTGTCTCCTGAAGACTGTCAACTTTTTCAATGAGGTAGGTCAATGCTCTTGGCATCTCCTCCAACGATTTTACTTGAAATGTTTCGGTCATATACTTATATTTTTTTTGAATTGAATTTTGTGCCTTTTTTCGTTGAATGGCGATGCAAAGTAACTCACTAAATTACGAACTGCCATAAAATTTGAGCTTCAACAGACCGATATTATAATTGCTTAAGATTTGAGTATGATTTTGCAGCAAAAATCATACTATAAACCTCATAGCTAGCGCTTTATAACAACAAAACAAAAGGTGATGGAAACATGCAAATAAGGAATGGTAATGACATAAAAAAGCCCCCGAAAACTCGGAGGCTCGACCTGGTATGACAGGTAGAAATCAGATAGCAGGAACGCTTTCTATGTCATCATTGGTGGGAGTAAGATTCTCAATATGGATGACATCGGCAGCATTACGTTTACTTTTATCAACAATGTGTGCATAAATCTGAGTGGTCTTTACATTCGTATGTCCAAGCATTCCTTTAATGGTATAGATGTCGGTATCACGTTCGAGTTGCAGAGTTGCGAAGGTATGACGGCTGCAGTGGAATGTGATATGCTTCTTGATGCCCGATGCTTCAATCCATTTCTTCAATGGACGAGAAATCCAAGACGAACCAGTCAGTCCTTCAAATACACGCTGATTTGGTTCTCTACGTTCTCCGCAAAGGGAGTAGGCTTGTTCGTTGATAGGGAGATAATCCACCACATGTGTCTTTCGCTGGGTGAAGTCCACTCGCCATCCACTCCCTGTTTGAATTATTTCGCCCCATGTAAGATCATGAATGTCACACAGACGGATACCAGTGAGTACAGCAAAGAAGAAGGCACGCTTCAATACTTCATTCTCACAAGGAGTCTTGGCCAATGTTTCTGCTTCTTCAAGTGTCAATGTTTCTCGCTTGACTTTCACATCAGGAATGCCTTTCACCTTGGCTGCGATGTCAACAGTAAGGTATTCGTCAATGAATGCACGATGCAAACCTGCCTTTACAATAGAGAAATATGTAGCGGCAGAGTTTTGCGAGAGAGTGCCACCTTTGTTGCCTCCCTGTGGAGCAGAGAGCATGAACAGCTTTATGTCTTCAAGTAGTTTTGCTGAGATTGTCTTGAACGGGATTGGCTTTCCTTTAGAGTAGATGGACAGCAATTTACCTACACGAGTCCAGTTGACGATGATAGAGTCAGAGCTGTTAGGATGACACTTGTAAATAATGCTGTTGAAGTATGCAATGAAATCCTGTTCGCTGCGTTCGTTCTGAGCAATCATTTCCTGATCTCTGTCGGAATAAACTACGGCGGTGTCGTACTCCTGCTGACGCAAGGCACGTACCTTATCGGCATATCGACATGCCTCCTTGTCCAACTGCGATGTGCATTGGATGATGCCATTTGAATCCCGCTTAGGTTTGTACTTGTAGTTACCGTCCTCATCAATCTTGCTGATGGCAGTCATATCCCAGATAGGGGTAGTGATGGTACGGTTAACTGCCTCAATGACTCTCTTAGGCTTTGTGCTGCCCGGATTACGTATAGGGTACGACTCGATGTAGAGGTACCACTCTTCACGGAAGATCGACTTACGGAGCTTAACCGTAACTTTGGTGTGCAATAAAGGTCTTCTCATTTTGTTTCTGATTTATATAAGTTATCAATTTCTTCTTTGGGTACATACACATAGTTGCCAATTTGACGAGAGGGGATGGAGTACTTTCTGACATGTGCCCACACAGAACTATCGTTGATGTGGTATTTCTCGCAGACTTCTCCGATGGTGTAGCAGTCCTCGGGTTCGAGACTGTACTTCTTTGGTAGAGGTGTTTCCTTGATGTGCTTGGCTATCGGCCGTTTCACAAACATCTTCTCCAGATCCTTACGGTTTATCCTTGTGAGTCTGGTACCAATGTTGATGCTGGGTATCTGACCTCGACGAACCATCAGATACAGCGTATCACGTTCAACACCATAGATAGCCACAGCTTCCCTGATGGAGAGATATTCTCTCACCTTGGGAACACTTTTGGCAATCAAAGCCAGCTGCTTTTCCCTGGCTTCTGCTCTCTTCTTACGTGCGTAAGCCACATCACTGCATTTCTTGCAGCAGTAGAGGCTATCGAGTGTTTTGATGATAAACACCTTTCCGCAGATTCCGCACCTTCTTTTGATTTCAAGTCCTAAATTTGGCATCTTTTTGCTTTTTATGAGTTAATATGTAACATGTAACAAATTGAAACAGCCCTCAAACGCCCATTTTCGTATCCTGTACGTCACCGACTATTAAGTACGGATTAGTAGGAATAAGTAGGTTTTAGTCGGGCTTTTCCTACGTTTTTGTCGTGCTACACACATGTAACAAAAAAGCCGTAAAAAAGGCAGAATAAGCACATAGAAAACATGAGCCCATAAAAAGCAAATAGCGTGTAACTCATTGAGCTACACGCTATTTGATAGTGTTTTGTTATGTCTTTACTTATGCGCCTCATTTGACCTCCTCGAATCTAAACGCCATTGTGTATCAGCGTGTTGCGACTGCACGTTAACGATAAGAGGATGTAATAGGGGCGGTTGTGATAAACAAACATAGGAATCGATAAATACGTTATGGGTGATTCTTTCCAAGTACTTTTTCTTCCAACTGAGGCAGATTGTCTATGATGTTCGCGTCAATTTCGATTGTATATGTGCCCGCTGTGTTGCGCAGTGTCTTTTGTATGCTTGAAGGTTCGGTGTTGCTGAACCAGGCATAAAATAGATTGAGTGCAAACAGAGCCGTGGTCTTGGGGTCAATTCCATATTGGTTTGCAATGTTCCAACAGAAGTTCTTCAGGTCTGCTTGCTTCAGTCCTTTCTTCTTGCCGATAGAAAGGACCTCCATGCGTGTAACGCCATTGAGTTCCACAAGAAGTTTAACAGCTTCCTCTATCTGGTACAGTTCTTCATCCGTAAAGCCATAAGGCATGAGTGTATAACGAGTATATTTGAGGATGGCGTCAAGTTTCTTGGCCTCGCGAGCGGCCTTTGCCTCGTTCATCTGCTTTCGATCAATCTGTACTTGGTTGATGAACACTTCTAACTCATCATGTGCTTTCTGAATGTCACGTTTGAGTTGTAGCTTTGCCAATGCCTCAGGAGTAACGGATACTTCTTCTGGACTATGTGATTCTACATTGCTTTCTCTCTTGGGAGTATCATCAGCAATAGGTGCAGCATTCTTTGTATTGGTGATAGTTGCCGTCTTCTCTTGTGCCTTCTTCTGTATATGACCAAGGTTTTGAGCGATGTGCTCCTCCATCTCCTCGCGGTCTGCTATGTTGTTCCATTCCTTGCGATGAGACTTGAAGAAAGCATAGAGTCCCTTCTTGATGCCATGACAGACAAGCACAAACAGAGCGTAATAGCCAACGAATATCGGAATTGTGAGCAGGAAGCACACAAACTCCTTTCCTGTATCATTGCCCACAACACACTGAGCTGTCTTAAAAGCAGCGATGATGTAAGAGATGATGAGAATGCCAAGGAAACCCTTGTCAAAGTTTCGAGCCATCCCATCCTTCCGATGTGGTATAGGAAAAATGTCAATCTCCATACTTTTACAGTTCTTTGATTTGTTCTTGGGCAACTTCAATGGCTTGCGAACTGAGTTCTTGCTCGCCATCTACCGCATCAAGCACCTTGTCTGCCAACCATAAGGTAAGCATTTCGTTCTCGTCCTGATGGAAGTACTCAGCAAGTTTAGTAACTTGTTCACGTTTAGCACGCCTGTCGCCACGTTCAATCTTGCTGAACATCGGGGTGTCTATCTCCAATAGTGCAGCCAACTGGCGTTGCAGTACGCCATTCTCATCTCTTAGTTCTCTAATCTTTTTTCCGAATAACATATCTATGTCTATTTTTCTTCTTTAGCAAATTACCGGCAAATTACCGGCAAATTAAACTTGTTTACAATTATCGCTGATTATCAGTGTGTTAGCGAAATGCGGTTCCGTTTTTGGCACGTCTCAGCAAGTTACCAGCAAATTACCGGCAAATTAAACTAAGCCCATATAGGTATATACCTCATATATCGTTTCGCCGTATCAGGATCAAGTGCTTTAATCCTTCCCTGAGATACTGCCTCCTTTATCAATCTTGATATACTTCCAGCGGATGTTTCACCCACATTGAACCTATCTCTCAGCGACTTGTTTGTCAAGGCATCCCCTTGTATATACATTAGGCAGGCATGAAGATAGCATGACCAGAGTTTATCCTCCATAGGAATGTTACTAAACTCCATCTCTGAGAAGAGAGTGACCTTTGTGCTATCTTGGAAGACTTCGATGCGAGGAGCTGGGAGGAATTGAGCTTCACATGCCAGTACCATTCTGTCCCAACCACGGCCAAGTTCCTCACACATCTTTAATCGACGCATGAGTGATGCCAGTTTTTCATTTCTTGATTTTGGAGGATTGTCGATAATGCGAAGTATATCAACCAATGGAGTACCTGGATTCGTCACTTCGATACGATTGTCAAATATCTCCACCACTGGTGCAGCTCCCGTAATATATAGGTCCTGGTGAATGAGGCTATTCGCAATGGCTTCTCTTACAGAAGGCAAAGGGAACTTGCTTGTTGTTGACAATTGAACTGCATTAACATCCTCATTGCTTGGCAGCAAGGCATTCACGTAGCGTACGATATTCTCAAAGCAAATGGCATAACCCTGTATAAATGATTCTTCTTTTTGAATCAACAGTCGGTTGATTCCCTTATACTGCACCACACGCATAGCCTTACGGCCTAAACGGGCAAACTCATTTAGATCCTTTGCAAACAACAATGCTCCCAAGTTAGTAATCGAATATAGACCATTATCCTGCTTCTGGATGATGCCATCCTCATTCAGATAATGAACAACAGCTTCCTTTTCTGCTGGCTGGGGTATCTTCAACAAAGTAAAGTACGCATCCACCTGAAGTAGTCTGATGATGTCTTCATATCTTTGGTCTGTCTTTACACAAACGTCTTCAAACTGGGCATGACGTAGCTTATCCCATAACTGAGCACGGAATACAGGGAACTCATGCAGCTTCTTTGTGTAGCTACCACTCCTTATGTAGTCAACCTTCTGGAAGCTTACTGGCTCATTTAGTGCTTTGTGGATTCGAATCAGCTCAACATGCTTGCCATCTATCTCAGCATCATAGTATTCAAAATCCGCATTTTTGGAGAGCATATAGCGCAACCAATTCTCTAACTCTTGCTCGCCTTTCTTCTCCATCTGCAACCGCACCTTTGTACCAATTATCTCATGGGTCGTATCATCTACTCCCCATATCATATAGGCGTAATCGCGATCGTTCAATGTAGCGGTATTGGCAAGGGCACTAATGTCCTCGCCAACCATATTTGGCTCGCAATTGTTATGTTTGAACTCAACCCATCCAGCCTCTTTGGGCAACTTACAGAGTTCTTTTACCAGTATGTCAATATTTCCTATCATAGTCTTTAAACTCAATTCTGTTGGATTATATCTTCTGCTTGTTCAACAGGTCTTTTATGTTTATTGCCAGTGCAATAGTCTTTTTTCGTTTGCAAAATTACATATTAGATATCTTGATGCTTTCTTTTAACTCGATATAATAGACAACGACTATCAATCATCTCTTCTCTTCCATAAGTCACTCAAATGAATAACAGAAGCAGTAAATAAAGAATTGAAGATCAATATTTTATTTTTCGTAAATAGATTCCACAACTGTTCCACATTATCCATCTTACGTTTTTATCTCAGGTGAAACGTTCACACTTATAGCAGAAACTTCCTTTTTATTTTTCTTCTTCATTGATGTGTCACATTTTAAATTTCATAGGGTTATATTCATATTCAGAACACTCCCAAACCCATTGCACGACTTGTCGGGTCAAATTAAGTCGATTAACAGGGTCTTTAATCAGGCTTATTTCAAAAGAATCCTTGTTTTGATAGACTAAGGCTAGGTAATAATTACCAGGCTTATACTGTGCTGCAGCAAATTCGTTGTTTGTCATTCGGAACTTTTGTCCAACATAATCGATAGATTTGACTTCAATATAAATGTTCTTTCCATTAGGATCATTTCCCTCTAGGTCGAATCCGAGATTTTGTTTGCTTACATCCTTAAGCCTGAATCCGTTAGCATTTAATGCGGCTAATGTGTTTTCTTCAGCGCTTCTCCATTTCTGGATACCTTCATTATTTGCGACCGGCTTTGTTGACGTGTCAGCATCATTAAACCACTGAGTAACACTTGTGGGATTATATGATTTTTTATCATCATAATCATCTTCTTCATCATCATTGCCGAAATAATCGTCATCATCTTCTTCATCAGAGAATTGCACCTCATTTATTTTGGTCAATCCCATTTTTTTCAAAAATAGACTAATGTCGTTCTCAGAAATGCCATTATCAATCAGCAATTGTACATAACTCTCATCTATTTCTTCTTCTTTGTCATTTATCTCCTTGAATGAACACAATCCTCCATCCGATATTACTAAATCTGTTGTAGCCAAAGAGGGTAGTTTGTGATTCATTAAAACCTCTTTGATTCCTGCGGCAACTATTTGGGCATATCCCAATATCGAAATCTCAGTTTTTTCGACCTTCTTAATAAGCGACTCAACAACCTCTGGTTTGTTTCCTAAATACTTTAAGAAATCACTCAATCCGAGAACTTCACTGCACTCTGGAGCAATATATGGTAAATTTGAGGCATCCATGATTTTGGCAAAATCCTCAGCATTCAACCATGAAGGAGCCAATTTGATGTTTGAAAGCTCTTTGCCAAAAGCGTCCTTTATGTTCTTGGTAAATTCCTTCTCGAATGATTGTTTCATCAATTGAATAAGTTTCAAATCGAAATATGGCATCAATGCATCAACGACTCCCTTGTCATTATTGGCTAATGCATATTTCAACAAAGAGGCATAAAGATTAGCGAGTTTCGAGATGACCTTTATGGTTGTTTCATCCATTATCAAATGCCTGCGAGATGGGTCTGTACTAAAATCTCCATTTATCACAACGCCTAATCCACAACTATCCTCTGTAGGTAGGAATGCATGAATAATCGCATCGCTTTTAGATAATCTGGAAGCCTTACCATTATTCATAGAAAAAGCAATGCTACAATTTGAATCTGAGCACACGAACCAATTAGATATTGCATCTGTCGTAGAAACTCTTAAAATGCGCCCCTTTTCGTTCTTATCAATTTCAGCAATATTAGCAGTTACTATTTTACTTAAATCTATCTTTATTACCTGTATGTTATGTAAAAACAATAATGTGGTGCTGGCAAACGACGTGTATTCTTCATCTATCTGGTTAGCCAATACACCAGAGAAAATGAAAATAGTCTCATATCCCTCATCCTGTATTCTTTTTATTTCATCAGACAATTCATTTCTTACAGACTTGTCCAACTCGTGAGGAATTCTTATCAAAGGAACTTTTACCGCCTGTGGAATCAGTTTTTTAGATAACTCCTTAGAAAATGTAATTTCGAAATCGCCACTTATAAGATGTACTTCCTTTGCAAAACTTACAACTGATTTAAAACCAATTCCACGATAACCTATAGATGTACCACGTACCTTATTTGATGAAGCACTACGGCAAAGGCTTTCTAAATCCTTGATATTAAAAGGACGGCCATTGTTAGCAACAAACAGATAATCCCCAGAACGCATAACATAGAACTTAGTTGCATTGGCATCATCTGCATTCTGCAAAAGTTCAATAAACGAACGACTATTGTAACTTTCAGACACGTATGCTTCCAGTCCTGCAAGGTCAGACAAAAGCATTGGAGAACTCTTAGCTTCAGCTATAAGAGAATCTCTCAGTTTTGATAATTCATTATTCATCGGATAGGATAGATTCTAATTTTGCTTATCTCATCAACAGTAATGTCTAGATATATTTTACCAAAATGGTAGACTTCAAATCCTTTAAAATCGCTAGAGGACAGGCTGGTATGATATACGATTTCATTTTCTGAATCATATATGGCAGCCTCAATGGTAAAATCACTTTTTTCAACCTTACCATCTAAGGCTAAAACTTCGCAATACAAATCCAAGGAGTTTTCGTCTTCCACCTTGACTGAGAAATTTTGAAGGGTTATGCCAAATTGTTCCTCTATTGCTTCAAAGTGCTCAATTTTGTTCTTTAATTGTCTGCTGTATGTATTCCTTTCTATAGATTCAACAATCGACCATTGCCCTTTTTCTCTAATCAGTCTTAAAGTCGCAAATTTCCCTTCGTTTACTACCATCTCAATTCTATCGCCATCTTTTGCATTCCTAATATCCGCGAAAGAAACATCTACGTCAACAAAAGAGTTGTCTTCAAGAAATCTTTCATGATGACCAAAATCCCATAGATTACCATCTTTCATTCCGTAATCTATTGAAATATACTTCATTTCGACTCCTATTTTCTTTTTCTTATCATTAAAGTTGGTAATACGAAGTAATAATGTGAATGGATTTGAATATCCCTCTCTGTATTCCTCTTTGAGTATCTCAAAGGAGACACCATTAAATAATTTGTCTTTTAATAAATTCATATTCTGGAAATTATTGGCGCACCCGACAAACCCTGTGGGGAGAGTGTACGGATGCTAACCCAAAACTGTCGCTAAACGATACATGAAGAAAGGTATGTCTCTGACTCCTTTCACTTGTGCCCGG
>Ga0209510_1003466_pt1 | contig 14812 bp, 16 predicted proteins | sample BiotimSIPDNA_FD_185749 | JGI IMG/M metagenome (GOLD analysis project Ga0209510, IMG submission 185749) | Anaerobic biogas reactor microbial communites from Washington, USA - Biogas_R1 time_0 SIP DNA (SPAdes) (version 2) | ecosystem: Engineered > Bioreactor > Anaerobic > Unclassified | place... | reverse complement strand
GTAAACAGATAGGTTGTATAGGAACCTTCCGGCAATTTCTCTTTACGGTCGCGGATAATATCATACAGTTCAAAAAGAATGCCGCGATTACCAGCCGCATCATATATTGCCTGGGGATCTGATACAATCTTTTCCACTTCCTGCCCGCTGCTGTCCCGATAGAAGCAGGAATAATGTCCGGTATGACAGGCCGCACCGGTTTGTTCAACTTTTATCAGCAGGCTATCAGCATCACAATCATAAAGGATCTGTTTAACCTTTTGCACATGTCCGGAGCTTTCCCCTTTCATCCACAACTCCTGACGGCTGCGGGAGTAAAACCAGGTCTGCCCGCTGGCTATGGTTTTGTCAAGTGACTCCGCATTCATATAGGCCAGCATGAGCACCTGATTGTTATATGCATCCTGAATGATGGCCGGAACCAGTCCGTGGGCATCAAACTTTATAGTATCTCTCATAATCTCACTGCAACTCCTTTACTCGCCAGGTATTGTTTGGCCTGGGCAATCGTATATTCCCGATAATGAAAAATGGAAGCACTTAAAACCGCATCAGCTTTTCCATAGACACAAGCCTCATACAAATGCTCCAGGTTCCCGGCTCCGCCGGAAGCAATTACCGGTATGGGCAGCATATCCGCCACCTCTGCAGTCAATTCCAAATCATAACCGTCCCGGGTTCCGTCCTTGTCCATACTGGTCAGCAGGATCTCCCCCGCACCCAGCGATTCAGCCCGGCGCGCCCAGTCCAGTACGTCCAGGCCGGTGGGGGTACGCCCTCCGTTGATATAGACTTCCCACTGCGGCGTATGGGCATCGGAGCTTGAACCTTCTGCTTTCCGGCAGCGGGCATCGATAGCTACGACGATACACTGCCGTCCAAAGCGGCGGGCCGCCTCAGTAATAAGCGAGGGATCATGTACAGCAGCGGAATTGATTGAGACTTTATCCGCACCGGCATTCAAAATGGCCCGGATATCATCCAGATTGCGTATACCCCCGCCGACAGCAAAGGGGATAAATACCTCCCGGGCCGTATTTCTGACCACATCGATCATGGTTTTGCGTCCTTCAGACGAGGCGGTAATATCCAGAAATACCAGTTCATCTGCGCCTTCTTTATCGTAGTAGGCTGCCATTTCCACCGGATCACCGGCATCGCGCAGATTGACAAAATTAATTCCCTTCACCACCCGCCCGTTATGTACATCCAGGCAGGGGATAATTCTTTTGGCCAGCATTATAGGTCTCCCTTCGCTGTCTTTAAGGCATCTTGCAGGGCAAGTTTCCCATCGTAAAGCGCTTTGCCGATGATGGCGCCGCTCACGCCCAGTACTTCCATTTCCTTCAGCCGTTTGATATTATCAATGCTTGATACGCCACCGGAAGCAATAATTTTTAAGCCGGAAAGTTCAGCCATTTGCTGAATAGCTTCCAAATTTGGTCCCTGCAACAGACCGTCCCGGGCAACATCGGTATAAACCGCTGTTTCCACCCCCAGTTGATGCATCTGCCGGGCAAAATCAAGCACCGGCAGACTGGACTTTTCCACCCAGCCTTCAATGGCTACCATCCCCTCGCGGGCATCGAGACCCAGAATGATTTTTTCCGCTCCAAAGCGGAGTAATAAATCTTCCATAAATTCCGGACTGGTTACCGCCCGGGTGCCAATGATAACCCGGCTGGCACCAATCGCCAATATATTTTCCACGTCTTCCAGGCGGCGCAACCCTCCCCCCACTTGAAAAGGAATGGCGATTTGCGCGGCAATCCGGGCAATGGCATCTCGGTTGCCGGATTGGCCTTGAAAGGCACCGTCCAGATCGACGATATGCAGCCACTGCGCACCTTGCTCTTGAAAAGAGCGGGCCATCGCTGCCGGATCTGAAGAGTATACGGTCTTGTTTTCAACTTTGCCCTGTACCAGGCGGACACATTGACCTTCTTTAAGATCAATGGCAGGATAAATAATCATTATTTCATCGCTCCGAAATTCTTTAATACTTGTAAACCGGCATCACTTGATTTTTCAGGATGGAACTGGGTGGCTACCAAATTATATCTTTCCACCGCACAGACGATCCGGATTCCGTAATCCGTCGTGGCAGCCATAACTGTATCATCCTCCGGAATAACATGGTAGGAATGCACAAAATAAAACCAGCTGCCCGGGGAAACATCAGCAAATAATTGACTGCCCGGCTTAATGTCAATATTGTTCCAGCCCATGTGGGGTACCTTAAAGGTGGCCGGAAGCTGTATCTTTTCTACCCGTCCCGCAATTATATCCAACCCTTGGTGCAATCCGTCTTCATCGCTTTCACTGAACAGCAGCTGATACCCCAGACATACACCCAGCAGGGGGGTATTGCGTCTGACGATTTCATATATGGTTTTATCTATACCTAAATTGCGGATGTTTTTGATGGCATCGGCAAAGGCCCCCACCCCCGGCAGAACCACTCTGTCAGCTGTCAGGATCTGTTCCGGGTTCTGGGTGATCATATTTTCACAGCCTATTTTGGTAAAGGCATTGCTGACACTGGCCAGATTGCCCATACCGTAATCTATAATCGCTATCAATTTATTCCTCCCTGTAACCGGCAGGGATACACACCTGTTACGGATATGTTACCCGGTAAATAATTAATATCTTGTTCCCTTTATCTTATGCTACAGCTTGCCCTTGGACGACCATACCCCTTCAACTCCCGGAGCCAGGGCGACTGCTTCTTTAAATGCCCGGGCAAAAGCTTTAAATACTGCTTCTACAATATGATGCGAGTTTTCCCCCCGCAGCAGATCAATATGTAAAGTCATTCCGGCCTGATTGGCTACGGCCTGAAAGAACTCCTTGATGTTTTCGCTGCTTAAATTGCCCAGTTGGGGTGAAGGGATCTCCACTACATACTGCAGACAGGAGCGTCCGGACAGATCAAGTACGACACGGGCCAGAGCTTCATCCATCGGGATGAGCGCCTGCCCGTAACGGTTTATACCCTGTTTTTCTCCCAGCGCCTCCTTGATGGCCTGACCCAAACAAATGCCGATGTCTTCCACCGTATGGTGATCATCAATGTGGGTATCGCCGGTTGCATTCACTTTAAGGTCACAACGGCTATGTACGGCAAACAGGGTCAGCATGTGATTTAAAAATGGTACCGGCGTTTCAATCTGATAATTTCCGCTGCCGTCGGCAGCAAGCATTATACTTATTTCTGTTTCCGCGGTTTGGCGGATGATTTGACTGCTACGTACCTTATCCATTTAATTTATCCTTTCTTACCCGCAGACTGTTGGCATGGGCGGTTAGTCCCTCCACCTCGGCCAGTTTGATGATATCGTCAACGTCTTCCTCCAGCCCTTCCCGGGAATAATAAATAATGCTGGAAACTTTCATAAAAGTGTCCACCGTCACCGGGGAATAGAACCTGGCGGTACCGCCGGTGGGCAAAATATGATTGGGGCCGGCCAGATAGTCGCCTACTGGTTCAGGGGTATTGCTGCCCATAAAAATCGCTCCGGCGTTACGGATCCTGCTTAGAATTTCAAAAGGCTTGTCTACCATCAGTTCCAGATGTTCCGGCGCTACCAGATTGGCGACCCGGCAGGCTTCATTGATATCATCCACCAGAATCATCGCCCCGTAATCGGCCAGAGCCTTTTCGATTATATTGCGACGTGACAGGTGGGGCAGTTGTTTTTCAATTTCCTTTTCCACCTCATTTAATAAAGCTTCATTGTCAGTGACGAGAATACTGCGTGCCAGTACATCATGTTCCGCCTGGGACATCATATCGGCTGCCAGATAAGCCGGATCGGCGCTGCGGTCGGCAACGATCAGGATTTCACTGGGGCCGGCCAGCATATCGATGTTGACATCACCATATACCATTTTTTTGGCCAAGGTGACGTAAATATTGCCAGGCCCGCTTATAAGATCAACCTTTTTAATCAGATCAGTTCCCCAAGCCAGGGCAAAAACCGCCTGCGCTCCGCCCATTTTATAAATTTCTGTCAACCCCAGTTCGGCTGCTGCCACCAGAGTATGGGGGTTCATTTTGCCGTTGGCATCCGGCGGACTGACCATGGCAATTTCCTGCACCCCGGCTACCTGGGCGGGAATCGCATTCATTAATACGGAAGAAGGATAAGCTGCCGTTCCTCCCGGAACATATATGCCTACTCTCTCCAGCGGCCTTAACATTTGTCCTAAAATGTTGCCGTTTTCTTCCGGTTCCATCCAAGTATTTTTAAGCTGCTTGCCGTGAAAGAAATCAATATTGTCAATGGCTTTGCGCAAAGCAAAGATATAATCATCATCAACCAGCTCATAGGCTTCGTCAATTTCTTCTTCACTGACCAGAAAGTTGTTCCGGTTTATGGCGGCTCCGTCAAAGCGGCGGGTAAATTCAAATAAGGCTTCATCACCCTGAGTCCTAACTGCCTGGGCGATTTCCAGAACACGCTGTTCATATTGCTGCATGTCCTCCTTATGGTCGCCGAGATAAGCAATTATTTCTTCCTTACTTTTTAAGCGCCTGACTTTCATCCATTATTTCCTCCTTTCACAATCGTCTGCATCTTTTCTATTAAAGGCTGAACCTCCTGGTACTTGGTACGATAACTAACCCGGTTGGCTACCAGCCGTGTAGTTGAATCCATAATCCTGACCAGTTCCACCAGATTGTTTTCCCGCAGGGTACGCCCGGAAGATACAATATCCACGATCATGTCCGAAAGGCCCATGAGCGGAGCCAGTTCGATATTGCCGTGCAAGGTGATGATCTCCACCTGCAGGCCGTTGTCACGGAAAAATCTTTCCGCCACGGTGGGGAATTTGGTAGCGACCCTTTTATAATTGAGCTCCTGCAGCGTCATATCTTTCATATGAGCCGGTACTGCCACCACAAAGCGGCAGTAGCCAAACCCCAGATCGGCCATTTCAAAAAGGTCTTTACCCTGTTCTACGATGACATCTTTGCCCACAATACCCAGATCGGCAGCCCCATGTTCTACGTAAACGGGGACATCGGTAGGACGGCAAATAATATATTTTATCTGCGGATCGCCGGGAAAGGTAAATATCATGCTGCGGCTATCCTCGGTAATGCCTGTACAGGGGAGTCCGGCCTGCTGCAGCAGGGCTACGGTCGGTTTTAATAGTGTCCCTTTGGACAGGGCAATGGTCAAAAAATTATCCACGTTGCATCCCCCTATTATTAATCTTCCAGGTACAGCAGATAGATATCACTGCGGTGGCGCATTTTATCCTCCATAGCTTCCCGGCTGTTGCCTTCCACATCCATCTCCACCGTTTTACCTTCGCTGCGCAATTGCTCGGCCTTGATCACCATATCACGCAGGTTGCGGCCCCCCAGCAGGTAATGGCGGGGTTCCTCTTCCTGCCGAGCCAGAACTAGAGCCAGACGATCCATGCCCAGGGCAAAACCGGTCGCCGGACAAGGAAAGCCGAATTTGCCCAATAAATTATCATAACGGCCCCCGCCCAGCAAGCCATAGCCCAGCTCCGGCGAATAGCCTTCAAAAATCACCCCGGTATAGTAATCCAGTTCCAATTCCCGTAAAACCCCCATATCAATTACGATATGTTCAGCCACACCATAATCCTGCAGGGCTTCGTAGACCCGCAACAAATCTTTCACGGCCTGTTCAGTGGCTGAATGCTGCTCCAGATAAGGAATTTTGTTTAAGACTTCCAAACCTCCATGCAGAACCGGCAGACGGGCTATGCTTTCCTTCCATGAATCCGGCATGGCCAGTTTTTCCAAGCGACGCTCCAGCTCCACCAGGTCTTTCTTCTCCACCAGCCGGCGGATCTCGTCCTTGTCATCGCCGCTGATGGAGGCATCGGCCAGCAGACCATTGAAGATCCCGATCTGGTTGATGCTGATTTTAAAGTCGCTCAAGCCCATTTCCTGCAGCAGCTTGACCGCCAGACTGATGGCCTCGGCATCGGCCCAGGGACCTGACGCCCCCAACAGTTCGATGCCGGTCTGCCAGAACTCTCTGTATTGGGCCAGATGGGGCTGCACATGGCGGAACACATTGGCCGAATAGAACAAGCGCTGAGGATAGCTGCTGTCCTGCAGATGCATGGCCGCCAGGCGGGCAATGGAAACAGTCATTTCCGGCCGCAGGGAGAGAATACCCCCTTCCCGATCCATAAAAAGAAAAAGCCTTTCCCGGTGCTTGCCGGCACCGGTTTCAACGACCTCCAAAAATTCGAAAGTAGGGGTCATGACTTCCCTATAGCCATAGGAGGTAAAAATCTGCATGGCCTTTTGTTCTAGTTTTCTGCGGTTTTTTACCTCTTCAGGCAATAAATCACGCAACCCTTTGGGAATTTGCCGATTATCCATGATCTGACTCCTTTTGCAATTTATCAAGTACGATGCGGTAACCCCTGGCACCATAATTCAGACAGCGTTTGACGCGGCTGATGGTGGCGGTACTGGCTCCGCTTTCCCGGGCAATGACCGAATAGGTCGTATCTTTATCAAGCAGCTGGGCCACGCGCATGCGCTGGGACAAAGCTTTGATTTCAGCGATGGTGCAAAGATCATCGAGCAAGCGATAGGCTTCATCCTCATTTTCCAGACACAGTAATGCCTTGACCAGTAACTCGGTATTTTCATCCATCCAACTGGCAGTAAATTTCACCCTATCATCCCTTCCATTGCTTGCATTTGAACAATAATTCATAAATTTTTTTACAGCAGGCGGGTATCGTTCATCACCAGTTTAAATTCACACCCCAGATATTCAGCCGCATGCTGGCACATCATCATTTTGGTCAGAAATATTTCAAAGTACTCCATCACCGAGCAAACCTCGGTATCAATCTGCAGCTGCATGGTGATGATGTGTTCCTCCGGCTGTACGATAACTTTGGAATCCGTGACCGCATAATTGACCCGGTCGCGGGGAGTAAAAACGGCAAAATCCTGCTTGCGCACCCGGGAGCGGTTGACATCGGATTTATCAGCCAGGGTCAGGGCGGCAGCCACATGATTGACCGCACAGCCTTTGGCATGTTCTTCATGATTGCCGATGGCTCCCATTATAATAGCGATTTCTTCCGTATCCATTTCCATTTCGGTAAGTACCATAAACGCAATCAGCGCCCCCGACATGCCATGCCCGTAGCGATTGACCAGATTGCCGATGTCATGCAGGTAGCCGGCGATGGCCGCCAGTTCAGCCATTCTTGCAGGGTGTCCCAGCTGCAGCAGTATTTCGCTGGCCAGACGGGACGTTAGTTCGGCATGATGCAGATCATGTTCAATCGCTCCGATATTGCCCAGAAAGGTATTACCCATATCCATAAAGTCAATCACTTTTTGATTCGCCTTAACCATTTCCAAGGTTACCAAGCCCTGTACCTCCTCGTCCTCACCTCATGCCTGCAATGAAAGCCAGGGTTCTGCTATAACCCCAACTGCTTTCGCAAATCGCGTGCTTCCACGGCCGCCCGGGTTCCCGGTTCAATGTTGGCGATGATCTCCCGGGCAGCTTGCTTATCTCCTTGCGCCAGTTTTTGCCGGGCCTGTTCCAACTGCTGGGCGGCTTGTTGCTCCTGCCGGGCGAGGCTGATTTTTTCTTCCATTTTCTCGGCCTGCCCCAGTTTTTCCAAGCGTTGATATTCTTCGATGGCATGGTCATACTTGCCTTCGGCTACCAGTGTACCGCCTTCGCGTATGATTTCTCTTACTTCCACTCGCTGCGGCAGGTGAACCAGCATATACCCATATAATCCGATGACCCCGAGCACCAGGATCCCGCATATGAACCACGGCAGGGAATAACGGATCTGCCGGCTCATCAAAACATAGAAGAGCAGAAAAGGGATGCCCAGAAAAAATGTTATCTTTAGAAATTCCCGGGTCGGGGCAAAAAATAACATAACCACGGCAGCCAAAAGGATAAACACTCTTATATAAGGGGCTTTATTGACCGTCATCGCTTGAACTCCTTCATCTCGTTACAGTATTAAAGCATTTTTCCGATAAAACCGCAATGGTTTTCTGGATTAATTATGATTGACGCAAAGCTTTTTGACCGATGTCATGACGATAATGCATGTCTTTAAAATGGATTTTTTCCACTTCACCATATACTTTGGCAATGGCAGAGGGGATCGAATCGGCACAGGCCACTACTGCCATTACGCGTCCTCCGGCAGTTACCAGTTGATTATCCTGCAGGGCTGTTCCGGCTTGGAAAACCAGGGTATCATCCTGCAGCTGATCCAGCCCGGTGATGGCATCACCCTTCTGATAGGTGCCCGGGTAGCCGCCAGCCGCCAAAACCACTCCGACACAAGCGCCGGGATTAATTTCAACCGTTTGCCCCGGCAATTGTCCTTGCGCCGCAGCCTCCAATATCGGCAGCAGATCACTTTTAATCATGGGCATCAGCACTTGGGCTTCGGGGTCACCGAAACGGGCATTATATTCCAGCACTTTAGGTCCGTCAGGTGTAATCATCAAACCGGCGTACAGAACTCCCTGGTAGGGGCAGCCTTCGGCCTGCATGGCTCGAATGGTTGGCTCGATTACCTGCGCAATTATCTGTTGTTTCAGTTCTTCCGTATATAAGGGAGGATTGGTATAGGCTCCCATTCCTCCTGTATTGGGGCCTTCATCATGATTAAAGATCCTTTTATGATCCTGGGCGGATAGCAGGGCCAGATAATCCGACCCGTCACTGATGGCAAAGAAACTCAATTCCTCACCCTGCAGGCACTCTTCCACCAGAATCTTATCTCCGGCTGCGCCGAAGGTTTTATCCTTCATGATACTGTCAATGGCTTCGCTGGCCTCCGCAAAACTCCCCGCCACTACAACGCCTTTACCGGCCGCCAGACCATCGGCCTTAACCACCGCCCCCTGCCCTTCAGCAAACAAACGGCGGGCAAAGTCACGGGCCTGTTCCGCATCATCAAAGACTTCAAAACGGGCGGTAGGGATCCCGTATTTTTTAAAAAGATTTTTGGAGAAAACTTTACTGCCTTCCAGTCTGGCAGCAGCGGCACTGGGTCCAAATATCAGCAATCCTTCCCTTTTGAAGCGGTCGGCGATGCCCAGCGTCAGTGGTGCCTCCGGGCCAACCACAGTCAGATCAATTTCATTTTCACGGGCAAATTTACATAATGCTTCAATATCATCAACGGCAATATTCACGCATTCAGCCAGCTGCATCATGCCGGGATTGCCGGGCGCGGCATAAATTTTCTCCACGGCGGGACTCTGGGCCAGTTTCCAGACCAGGGCATGTTCACGCCCCCCCGATCCGACTACGAGTAATTTTTTTCCCATCTCGATCTCCCTTCGGCCAGACGTTTTTAGTGTTTGAAATGGCGCATGCCGGTAAATACCATAGCAATACCATACCGATTGCAGGCATCGATGCTTTCCTGGTCACGGATGGAACCGCCGGGCTGGATGATAGCTTTAATACCCCGGGCGGCGGCCAGTTCAACCGTATCACTAAAGGGGAAGAAGGCATCGGAAGCCATCACCGCTCCGTTATTTTTCTCCGCATCTGTCAGGGCAATCCCGGCCGAGCCAACCCGGTTCATCTGTCCGGCGCCGACCCCGATACTGACACCATTTTTAGCGGTAACAATAGCATTGGATTTTACATGTTTGACGATTTTCCAGGCAAAGAGCAGGTCGGTAATTTCCTCCGCCGTCGGGGCCGTTTTCGTAACCACCTGGAGGTCTGCGGCCGTTACTGTGCCCTGGTCGCTCTCCTGCACCACAAACCCGCCTTCCACTGATTTGATCTGCAGCTGCGGTGCTGAACTGATCTTCATTTCCAGCACCCGCAGGTTCTTCTTGGCCTGAAAGATGGCCAGGGCATCATCATCATAGCCGGGAGCAATGATGCATTCCATGAAAGGTTCCGCAGCTTTGCGGGCGGTGGCGGCATCGACCTTGCGATTAAAGGCAATGATTCCCCCGAAAGCAGAGACCGGATCAGCGCCGAAAGCCTTGTCATAGGCTTCTTCAAGCGAATCGGCGATGGCGGTTCCGCAGGGATTGGTATGTTTAATGATAACGCAGGCATTTTGCTCAAATTCTTTGACCAGGGCCCAAGCTGCTTGCACATCGATAATGTTGTTGTAGGAAAGTTCCTTGCCGTTTAACACTTTGGCATCGGCCAAACTGGCTCCGGGGGTCATGGTGCGATAGAAACAGGCCTTCTGGTGAGGGTTCTCCCCGTATCTGAGCTCATACACCTTTTCTCCGGCTACCGTCATGTTGTCCAGGAAAGTATCTCCGGTCAGCTTGGCCAGATAGGCGGAAATCATGGCATCATAGGCAGCGGTGTGGGAGAAGGCTTCGAGCGCTAGTTTGAGCCGCATTTCCCGGCTGACATTGCCGCTTTGCTGCAGTTGTTCCAATACCGGGCCATAAAACTCAGGTTTCACAACAATGATTACATCCTCGTGGTTTTTGGCCGCGGAACGCACCATGCTGGGCCCGCCGATATCGATGTTTTCAATTGCTTCTTCTACGGTTACGCCCGGTTTGCTGACCGTCTCCCGGAAAGGATAGAGATTAACCGCCACTATATCAATAGTATCTATTTGATTGGCTTCCAGCTGCTGCAAATGGTCGGGGATGCGACGGGCCAGGATTCCGCCATGGATTTTGGGATGCAGAGTCTTGACCCGGCCATCGAGGATTTCCGGAAAACCGGTTATATCTGCAACTTTCATTACCTTTACGCCGGCGTCGGCCAAGGTCTTGTAAGTACCGCCGGTAGAAATGATTTCATAGCCAAGCTGTTCCAAACCTCTGGCAAATTCGATGATACCTTCTTTGTTGGAAACACTGATTAGAGCTCTTTTCATGTTTATTCCTCCTTATAGTTGCAAAAAGGTTGTTAATCATGATCTACGTATATTTTTCTTCCCTCTATGTATACCCGGCCTTCGGCGATCCACTGCAAAACCCGGGCATAAAGTTCATGCTCTTGCACCAAGATGCGCTCGGCCAGGTCATCTTCACTATCATCAGGTAAAACCGGCACCACCACCTGTTCGATGATTGGGCCGGTGTCCATGCCATCGTCCACAAAATGAACCGTACAGCCGCTGAATTTTACCCCGTAATCCACAGCCTGCCGTTGGGCATGCAGCCCGGTAAAGGAGGGCAGCAGGGCGGGATGAATATTTACAATCCGATGGGGATAGGCCTGCAACAGCACCTTGCCCACCAACCGCATATAACCGGCCAGAACGACCAGATCGATTTCTCTTGCTTGCAATTGCTTGACGATTTCGCTTTCATAGCTGGGCCGATCGGGAAAAAGACTGGGATCAATAAAGATATGGGGGATGCCTGCTTCTTCTGCCTTTTGCAGGGCCAATGCGGCCGACTTGTCACTGATTAGAACCTCTATTTGGGCATTCAGCCGACCCTGTTTAATCGCCTCCAGAATCGCCAGAAAGTTGCTGCCCCGACCGGAAGCCAGAACGGCCAGCCGCAGGCAACCCGGTTCCATTACTCTTTCCACTATGCAATCACGACCTTTGTTTGTCTGGCGGTAATCTCACCAATCATTATAGGCTGTTCCCCTTGTGCACGCAAGCACTTTAACGTGTTATCATACTGCTGTGGAGCAACGGCAATAATAAAGCCGATCCCCATGTTAAAAGTCCGGAACATTTCAGCCTGCTCCACCCCGCCCAGTTTGGCCATCAGTTTGAATATCGGCGGAGTTTGGATGGCATCAGCTTTGAGCTCTGCTCCCAGCCCGGCAGGAATACTTCGCTGCAGGTTTTCGGCGATCCCTCCGCCAGTGATATGGGCCATGCCTTTGACTTCGACTTTTTCCAGCAAAGCCAAAACTGATGGCACATAAATGCGGGTGGGAGTAATCAGTTCCTCTCCGAGGGTCTTGCCCAGTTCATCAATATGATCTTCCAATTTCAGCTTGGCGCTTTCCAATAATACCTTGCGCACCAGCGAGTAGCCGTTGGAATGAATCCCGGAAGAAGGCAGGCCGATCAAAACATCACCGTCTTTAATGGCATCACCGTTGATCAGTTTGGATCTTTCCACCACCCCTACCGTAAAACCGGCCAGATCATACTCGTCTTCTTTATAAAAGCCGGGCATTTCAGCGGTTTCTCCGCCAATCAAAGCACAGCCGGCCTGCATGCAGCCTTCACTTACCCCCTGTACCAGCGCTTCCACCAGTTGGGGCTGAAGTTTGCCGATGGCGATATAATCAAGGAAAAAGAGGGGTTCAGCCCCATGCACCAGGATGTCGTTGACACACATGGCCACCAGATCAATACCCACCGTATGGTGAACTCCCATCATCTGGGCAATTCGTAATTTTGTACCTACGCCATCGGTACCGGACACCAGCACCGGCTCCTTGTATTTCTGATGGTTCAATGCGAAAAAACCGCCAAAAGAGCCGATATCGGCCAGTACTTCCGGCCGACGGGTCCGGCCTACCCACTTTTTGATTAGTTCCACCGAGCTATTGGCAGCATCGATATCCACCCCGGCTTTTTTGTAGCTCAAACCTTCTTTATCCATATTTCCCTCCATATATGCTTTTTTCTATATGTCCAACTTCATTTTTCTATACGTCCAACGATTCCGTCCCGGCTGGATAATCCCCGCTGAAACAGGATGTGCAGTTACTATCGTCTTTTCACGGTTTTGAACATGACTTTCCGACAGCTTCGTAGTTGTTGACTCTCCTGCATTGAATCCTCAAGCTTTGTCTTAATCGATATTATCTACAATCCGCTGCGTTTGAAAATATAATCCACATTGGCGGTATAAATGCCGTAATCAAATATTTTATCAATTTCTTCCAAGGTAATCAGGCTCATTATGGTCTCATCTGCCAGGATTAACTGTTTGAAAGGGATTTTTTCCTGCCAGCTGCGCATGGCATTGCCCTGCACCAGACTGTAGGATCGTTCCCGGGATAGTCCCTTGCCTACCAGAGCCAGCAGCACTTGCTGGGAAAATACCAACCCGAGGGTCGTTTCTATGTTGCGCGCCATGTTGTCCTCGTATACCACCAAACCTTCCACAATAGCCGTAAACTTCTCCAGCATATAGTCGAGCAGAATGCAGCTGTCGGGGATGATTACCCTCTCCACGGAAGAATGGGTCAGATCCCGTTCATGCCAGAGAGCGATATTTTCCAGGGCAGCCATGGCATTGCCGCGGATCACCCGGGACAGACCGGCTACTCGTTCGCTCATCATGGGATTGCGTTTATGGGGCATGGCTGACGAGCCTTTTTGTCCGGCTTTAAACGGCTCCTCCGCTTCCAGGATATCGGTGCGCTGTAGATTGCGGATCTCGGTGGCCATTTTTTCCAGGGAACTGGCCACCACCGCCAGATTAGTCATAAAATCAGCATGACGGTCCCGCTGGATAACCTGGGTGGAAACTTGGCACGGTTTCAGTCCCAGCTTTTCGCAGACGTACTCCTCAACCCGCGGATCGAGATGGGCAAAATTGCCTACCGCACCGGAGATAGCGCCGTATGCGATCACTTCCCGGGCTTGTTTTAAACGTTCAATATTTCTGTCCATCTCCGTATACCATAAAGCCATTTTTAACCCGAAGGTGGTGGGTTCACCATGGACGCCATGGGTGCGGCCGATGCACAGGGTGTATTTGTATTGTATCGCCTTTTTCCTGATCGCTACCTGGAGTTTTTCCAGCTTGGCCAGGATCAAATCGGCTGAATCACGCATTTGCATGGCAATGCCGGTATCAAGAATATCCGAGGAAGTCATCCCCAGGTGGATATACTTGGCGTCATCGCCCACGTATTCCCCTACATTGGTCAGAAAGGCGATCACGTCATGGCGAACTTCGGCTTCTATTTCCGCAATCCTTGTTACATCAAAGCAGGCTCTGGCCTTGATGGTCTCCACCGATGCGGCCGGAATTCTGCCCAATTGGGCCCAAGCTTCACAGGCGGCTACTTCTATTTGCAGCCAGTTGTTGAGCTTGCTCTGCTCTGACCAGACCGCTCCCATTTCCGGCAGCGTATAGCGCTTTATCATTTGGCGCCCTCCTTTTGCAGCAAGTATTCTTGCACACCAATCTCCTGGAGACGCTGGTTTTTGTGCAGGACTTCGCTGCCCATTTTACGGCGGTAGTCTATGAGTTTGTTCTTTATTTTATCATCTTTGAGGGCGATCATTTCCAATGCCAGCAACGCCGCGTTGGCACTGCCGTTGATAGCCACCGTCGCCACCGGTATGCCTTTGGGCATCTGTACTATAGAATAGAGGGAATCCAGCCCGGAGAGGGTGCTGGTCTTGATGGGAATGCCGATAACCGGCAGAATCGTATAGGCGGCAATAACGCCCGGTAAATGTGCTGCCCCTCCGGCTCCGGCAATAATGACCTCCACTCCCCGGCTCTCTGCAGTTGTCGCATAGGCGGCGGTTTCATGGGGCAGGCGGTGGGCAGAACAAATTGTCACATCATAGGCGACTCCAAACTGATCCAGGATATCACAGGCTTCCTTCATAATGGCCAGGTCTGAATCGCTTCCCATTATAATCCCGACTCGGGGCATTATTTTCATCCTCCTTTTTGTCCGGCAAAATGTATACAGTATTTATAAAGCCCAGACAGATAGGCTTCGTAACCGAAACCTGTCCGCCTGGGCTTTTATCCCTATACGGTGTAGTGCCAGGGGCACCTGTGTCACTTGGACCTGTCCACGGTTATGCGTGCGGAACCCTAGACACACTTTCGTGTTATATGGTTATTATGTCCATA
>Ga0209510_1003462_pt1 | contig 14829 bp, 9 predicted proteins | sample BiotimSIPDNA_FD_185749 | JGI IMG/M metagenome (GOLD analysis project Ga0209510, IMG submission 185749) | Anaerobic biogas reactor microbial communites from Washington, USA - Biogas_R1 time_0 SIP DNA (SPAdes) (version 2) | ecosystem: Engineered > Bioreactor > Anaerobic > Unclassified | place... | reverse complement strand
GTGGACACTATATTACTATTATTTAAATGATTTCCAGACTATTGAGTCTATTTTAAAGCTCCCTGAAGACTTTGGCCCTGAAGACGAATTTACAGAATTTCCAGACTATTGAGTCTATTTTAAAGCTGTAATCGCCTGGAGTTACTTCAGCATTATTATCTACATTTCCAGACTATTGAGTCTATTTTAAAGCCTTTTTTTAATATTAGGAGGAGGTATTCTTTCATGACATTTCCAGACTATTGAGTCTATTTTAAAGCAATATTACTTCTTTTATGCTCTCTTCCACAAAACCCCATTTCCAGACTATTGAGTCTATTTTAAAGCTGGTTGGGATCTTGGTCCAGGGATCGGCGGTTTCTAAATTTCCAGACTATTGAGTCTATTTTAAAGCACCAACTCCTTGTAGCATCCTGTTAATTTATTTTTATATTTCCAGACTATTGAGTCTATTTTAAAGCCAAAAAGGCCCGGAAAGACAGGCAGCGAAAAACATAATTTCCAGACTATTGAGTCTATTTTAAAGCAAGGCACCTGTGAGCTTCCTTTGTAATATTTTAGCATTTCCAGACTATTGAGTCTATTTTAAAGCTATTGCTTAGATTTGAGGATGATACCAGGCTCCCACATTTCCAGACTATTGAGTCTATTTTAAAGCCCACCTACAATATACCCCACGATACAGTCCACAAAGTATTTCCAGACTATTGAGTCTATTTTAAAGCCAATTTGACGGCACCCGGAACACTAACATATTCACTCTATTTCCAGACTATTGAGTCTATTTTAAAGCTATTTGAAGAATCTGAAGCCAGGAATGAAGATTCTAAATTTCCAGACTATTGAGTCTATTTTAAAGCATCCAATTCCCTACTGCTTCAGGAAGTTGGGGTACCAATTTCCAGACTATTGAGTCTATTTTAAAGCAGACTAACTGGTTAAATTTGTTATATTTCCACTCTTATTTCCAGACTATTGAGTCTATTTTAAAGCCCAGTTCCATCTCTTTTTCGTCGTTGAATTCTCTTTATTTCCAGACTATTGAGTCTATTTTAAAGCGATAAAGGCATTACTGGAAATCCAAAAAGAATTAACATTTCCAGACTATTGAGTCTATTTTAAAGCTATCATCCTCCCCTCTGCGTTCACTGTACGTGAAATGATTTCCAGACTATTGAGTCTATTTTAAAGCTTGGTGTTTGGGGGTTTATTTGTGGGTTTGTTTTTTGATTTCCAGACTATTGAGTCTATTTTAAAGCTTGATTTGTTGAACAGCGCCTGTGAACCTGGTTTAACATTTCCAGACTATTGAGTCTATTTTAAAGCTCGGATCCGGTGTTACAAAGTGTACGAGGAGGAATTATTTCCAGACTATTGAGTCTATTTTAAAGCTATGAACAGAATCGAAGCAGCCAACCTGGCAGCCCTATTTCCAGACTATTGAGTCTATTTTAAAGCATATAAGAATGAATGCCAACTTGTGAAACTCTTTTTCATTTCCAGACTATTGAGTCTATTTTAAAGCCTGCAATATCTTGCTTTACCTCTGCCAGTTCTCCTTATTTCCAGACTATTGAGTCTATTTTAAAGCCTCCACTGTCCAGGGTGGCGTAGTCACCATATACACTATTTCCAGACTATTGAGTCTATTTTAAAGCACAGTGGAGCGGGAGATTTAACCACCCTAAGATTTAGATTTCCAGACTATTGAGTCTATTTTAAAGCAAATGAATATTCTGGTTAGCACCATCCCATGATGTAATTTCCAGACTATTGAGTCTATTTTAAAGCAAAAAAAACCAAAAACCACGACCAAGGCCCCAATCCTATTTCCAGACTATTGAGTCTATTTTAAAGCCAATTTCAACATCATATCCTTTGTCTTTGAGTTCTAATTTCCAGACTATTGAGTCTATTTTAAAGCATTAGACTTATGCGAAGCTTGTTACAACAGTTTCACATTTCCAGACTATTGAGTCTATTTTAAAGCTATCGGTTTCATCGGCGTTTGTCCTGATACTCATCGATTTCCAGACTATTGAGTCTATTTTAAAGCTATACCTGATGCGAAAAACTCGATCATAGTAGACAAAATTTCCAGACTATTGAGTCTATTTTAAAGCAAATGAATATTCTGGTTAGCACCATCCCATGATGTAATTTCCAGACTATTGAGTCTATTTTAAAGCAAAAAAAACCAAAAACCACGACCAAGGCCCCAATCCTATTTCCAGACTATTGAGTCTATTTTAAAGCCAATTTCAACATCATATCCTTTGTCTTTGAGTTCTAATTTCCAGACTATTGAGTCTATTTTAAAGCATTAGACTTATGCGAAGCTTGTTACAACAGTTTCACATTTCCAGACTATTGAGTCTATTTTAAAGCTATCGGTTTCATCGGCGTTTGTCCTGATACTCATCGATTTCCAGACTATTGAGTCTATTTTAAAGCTATACCTGATGCGAAAAACTCGATCATAGTAGACAAAATTTCCAGACTATTGAGTCTATTTTAAAGCGGTGACTGGGAGATTTTGGTGGTTAGGGTGGTTTACAATTTCCAGACTATTGAGTCTATTTTAAAGCAGATATGGAGTATATGGTTAAAGTAGAAAAGAAGGAATTTCCAGACTATTGAGTCTATTTTAAAGCCGGAGGGGTTGGCTGACCCCCCCCAGTTCCATTGCGATTTCCAGACTATTGAGTCTATTTTAAAGCTCGGTCCTGCTGAGATTTAGTGGCCTTCTCTCCCATGATTTCCAGACTATTGAGTCTATTTTAAAGCGACATTGCCAAGGAAGAATGTCCACCAGGCAGTTACATTTCCAGACTATTGAGTCTATTTTAAAGCTCTGAAGCAACTTCTCTATATCCTCATTACACTCCAAATTTCCAGACTATTGAGTCTATTTTAAAGCGATTAGGGACCGTTTTATTGAGGGGGGACCTATTATATTTCCAGACTATTGAGTCTATTTTAAAGCTGACATGACCGTGAGGCAAATATACTGGCCGTCCATATTTCCAGACTATTGAGTCTATTTTAAAGCTAGAAATACAGATAGCAAACGGCCCCACACTGGAATATTTCCAGACTATTGAGTCTATTTTAAAGCTTACTACTACCCATCCATCCAAAGTTCTGAGACATATATTTCCAGACTATTGAGTCTATTTTAAAGCCGGCAGATTTACATTGAAGGTGATGAACGGTTCCTCAATTTCCAGACTATTGAGTCTATTTTAAAGCTACAATATCAAATACAAAACAGAGGTGAAAAAATGAATTTCCAGACTATTGAGTCTATTTTAAAGCTCTTATGGCGTTGGGGTTTCACATATTCGCCCATCTGATTTCCAGACTATTGAGTCTATTTTAAAGCAAGCCAGTATGGTGGCCTGCATCCCAGGGATTGGGAATTTCCAGACTATTGAGTCTATTTTAAAGCAAATACATCCATCTTGACCAATCCATATATACCAAAACACAATTTCCAGACTATTGAGTCTATTTTAAAGCTATGTTTGCTCCGGGGATTGAAGAATATGTGATATTTGATTTCCAGACTATTGAGTCTATTTTAAAGCTGGCAGTTGTGGATAAAGATGGGAAGGGGAATATCTAATTTCCAGACTATTGAGTCTATTTTAAAGCTAAAAGGATCTCATCCTCGTCTATCCATAGATTAGAATTTCCAGACTATTGAGTCTATTTTAAAGCGTATATCCGGATCTTATATCGCATCCGTTATGAATTTCATTTCCAGACTATTGAGTCTATTTTAAAGCATAAAATAAAATATGATAATCAACTGATTAAAAACAAATTTCCAGACTATTGAGTCTATTTTAAAGCGATCACTGGAGACAGCAGATCGATCCGCTCAAAAATATTTCCAGACTATTGAGTCTATTTTAAAGCTTTAGCATGTGTGTCATAATAGTGAAGAAAATAGGGTATTTCCAGACTATTGAGTCTATTTTAAAGCAAGATGGTTGAACAATTTCTATGAAGATACTGCATAATTTCCAGACTATTGAGTCTATTTTAAAGCTTAAGGTGATCTCATTGTTCTTATCGTCTACAGCAGTATTTCCAGACTATTGAGTCTATTTTAAAGCTTCTTTTCCCCTACTTCCAACTTGAACTATTTTTTTTAATAATTTCCAGACTATTGAGTCTATTTTAAAGCCGACTACTCAAAAGGTGTATAAAATGAGAACAGAATAATTTCCAGACTATTGAGTCTATTTTAAAGCTAACCGGATACCTAAACGGTGAAAATTATTTATACAAATTTCCAGACTATTGAGTCTATTTTAAAGCTGACGAAGTAGAGGATAAATGGATGGAATTAGAAGGATTTCCAGACTATTGAGTCTATTTTAAAGCCTTCATTCTCTGCATAAGATCCGTGATATTCTCAGATCCATTTCCAGACTATTGAGTCTATTTTAAAGCTATAAGGGCGAACATTCCCGGAATTACGGGTTAATAAATTTCCAGACTATTGAGTCTATTTTAAAGCCACGAGTTATTACACCATTATCACCGGATAAAGCACATTTCCAGACTATTGAGTCTATTTTAAAGCAAGTACCACTACTATTCAAACGATGAATAGCGATAGCATTTCCAGACTATTGAGTCTATTTTAAAGCCATTATCAACTGTTATTGGTAATCAGGGATTGTTAAATTTCCAGACTATTGAGTCTATTTTAAAGCTATAGAAATCACCTGCCTAGGCGCAGGTTATAAGATATTTCCAGACTATTGAGTCTATTTTAAAGCAATAAGGAACCCACCCTCACCGGATCCGTTGGCGTGAAATTTCCAGACTATTGAGTCTATTTTAAAGCTTGGCAGGTGGCCAGCCCCCCCCCTTGGATCTACTCAATTTCCAGACTATTGAGTCTATTTTAAAGCATCATTAGTATTATTCAAGTAGGAAGATCTGTCCACATTTCCAGACTATTGAGTCTATTTTAAAGCGGATGTGGATCTGGGTTGGGTTCTGGTGGTTGTTGGTATTTCCAGACTATTGAGTCTATTTTAAAGCCGGTGCGCTATGATGCCAGATATTGAGGGGGCATAAAATTTCCAGACTATTGAGTCTATTTTAAAGCGGCATAAATTATCCCCATTAGCTAAATTAGGAGCTAATTTCCAGACTATTGAGTCTATTTTAAAGCGAAAATAGAAACCACCACCTTTAACCGCCACCTCAACAATTTCCAGACTATTGAGTCTATTTTAAAGCGAGTATTAACCACCTACACAGGAGAAGGGAGTACAGTATTTCCAGACTATTGAGTCTATTTTAAAGCCGTTACAATACCCAAAGGAGGAGCAATGACAACCACATTTCCAGACTATTGAGTCTATTTTAAAGCGACTGGCTCCGTGTCCCCTTGCCAGTCATGGTTTTAATTTCCAGACTATTGAGTCTATTTTAAAGCTAGCTGAGAAGACCGTGCTGCTGCTGGTGGCTACTGCATTTCCAGACTATTGAGTCTATTTTAAAGCCTCCGGTAAATTTTAATAATAAGAATGAACTATAATCATTTCCAGACTATTGAGTCTATTTTAAAGCCCATAGCAAGCCGGGTTAACTTCACCAACATATCATCATTTCCAGACTATTGAGTCTATTTTAAAGCCATGGATCGGTCAGTGCAAACCAGCCTGGAGGGATCCATTTCCAGACTATTGAGTCTATTTTAAAGCCTTACACCCTTTCATTTAAATCATCCCTATAGCTATATTTCCAGACTATTGAGTCTATTTTAAAGCTAAGCCCTATTTCTTCTCTTCCGATTTGTTTTATTTTATTTCCAGACTATTGAGTCTATTTTAAAGCATTATGAATGTCTTGGTGAAGAAGCCTATTCCTTAGCATTTCCAGACTATTGAGTCTATTTTAAAGCCATAAATAAGTTGCTCTATCATGGTTGGCCCACAAAAAATTTCCAGACTATTGAGTCTATTTTAAAGCTTGTAAAAAGGATGTTAAGAGTCTCAGGAGGGGAAGCATTTCCAGACTATTGAGTCTATTTTAAAGCCGAGCCGATTTTTGGCTTATTTCCCTAAATAACAGAGCAAAACTCTTCTACAGGGAACTTTGTTAGTCCACCTATAATAGTGTTAGGTACTTATAAAGGCGGACTAGATAATGAGTTCAATGGGATTTTTTTCAATTCCAATAACTTCCATTTGAAAATTTCTTTGATCCTTCAGATTGTAGATAAGAATTGAATCTTTTTCTTTATTGACTAAATCGTTAAGACCTGATTTTAATTTCTTAAATTGTGATATGGATACTTCACCTTCAAAAACAGAATTTTGTCTCCAATGGAGATACATTTTAAGAAACTTATGTACCTTATTGACTCTTTTCACATCAACATCATACACAATTAACAAATACACTACCACCACATCCGGAAACTTCTATAACGTTTATCCTCCAGGATGTGTTTAATTAATTTGTAACACTCTAACCTCATCAAGTATTTGTAGGAAACTTTTCTTTTTATCTCTGGGTGTTTGATGGTAGTTTCTAATTTAGCCTGAAATTCCTTTAAAAAAACACGTTTACCTTTATCATTAAGCATCACACCGACGTCATGTGTAAAATCCTTTTCTGTAATCATGTTGTTGTTAACTAACTTGAAAAGCACTCTTTCGACTATTACTGGTTTAAATATGTCTGCTATGTCTAACGCTAGAGAAAAACGTCTCTCGGCTGGTTCGTGTAAGAAGCTAACCGATGGGTGGAGGTATGTATGGTATATTTCAGAAAGGGCACTGACATAAAGTAGCGAATTGCCAAAGGAGATTAAGGCATTAATCTCGTTGGTTGGGGGTCGAATCTCTCTTTTTTCCATTACAAAATTTTTTAGGATCTTGTTAAAGCTCTGGTAATAGGAATGCCAAATTCTGCCCTCGTTACTCATTATTTGAGAAACATCCCCTGCTATAACCTCCTTTTCAATATTTTTAATGAATGGTTCAACATCTTTCCCCTTTTTTTGGTAATAACGCAAAGTTTTAAGAACATTGTTTTTTATTCCCTCAACCATCTCAGCCGCAATTATTGCCCGTTTATTAGGATCTGAATAGTTTTCAGACTGTTTAACTACTACTAAACCAGAATTAAGCTGTATTCGGGGGTACAAAGAACCTTCATAATAACCATACATGTTAAAAAAATTTACTGGTATTCCTTCCTTCATAAGCATAGAAGAAGCACCAGATTTAAGAGAAACTTTACCATAACAATTAATTTCATTTATCCTGTTTATAGGGAGGGCTTTTTTACCTTCTTTGTTAATGAAGTAGAGGGTATTAGCTTTTCGTTCTAATATTCCGTGAGAAGTTATATACAACGGATCTTTCATTGGGAACACCTATACAAAGCACAGTTCGTAATACGTGCATCTTTTACAGTATGGTTTACGTATAACCGGCGGAGGCAACAATTTAGATACAACCTTTTTAATATCGATAATAATTTTTTCTATTTCTTTCTCTTTGTCTGGAGTTAAAACAATTTTTTCCCGTTTTTTTTCTTCAGGATAAACTAACATCCCCTCCATCTCTTTTCCCATCTTTTTAGCATACCACAGATAATAGTAAAGCTGGAACCTAACAGGTTCTTCCAACTTACTAGACTTTTTTATTTCAAAAATAGTATTTTTTTCACCAGTTTTTGCAAAATCAAAGGCAATATCACCCAGATGGATGTTTTTCTTTTCCCGGGAGTAACTTTTTTCGTGGATATGCCTACCGATGATAATATCATCGTTGTCGTAGTTCATGTTTATTTGGTTAGCGAAAAACCAAAGCTCACGCTTACAGGCGACATAGTATTGGACCATTACTCCAGTGATTCTCATTAAAACCTCAAGATATTAAATTATAAAAACCTCTTCTTGGTTATATGGAATAAATCCTGTTTCTATATTATATTTTCGATCTAAATCAATATTAACGATGTATCCTAACCATTCATTTTCAATAAGAGTTTTACCTATCTTATTAGAATCAACGGAAATAATATAATTGTAAAAATCAGTTTTTATTTCTAAAAATAGATTTTTTCGTTCAAATCGATTTTTATTTTTCATTATTTCTTTATATCTTTCCCAAATCTCTTTAGCAGATTCATCTACTTCTACAAATACATCAATTTTTTCATAACTATTTTCTATAAGTTTAAATTCTTTTTTCAAATCATAAAATTTTAATTTGTTTATGTACGAAATAATATCGGTCGAATAATCTTGAGATCCCCGGACTTTAATATAATCATAATAATTTGGCACTGCAGAAAGATTAAAATCCTTTTCAGCTACAAGGCAATTGGAACCTATGACATCTAAAGTGGCGTTTATCAAAATAGAACTATAAACATATGTATAGAAATTTCTACCATTCTCATCTACTATGTTTACAACTGTAACTTGACCTTTATCTCTTCCATTATTCCTATTGCAACGGCCAGCAGTTTGTACAATACTATCCAAAGGCGCCATATCTCTGAAAATGTAGTCAACAGAAATGTCAACCCCTGCTTCAACTACTTGTGTAGTTATAATTATATTGCGCCTTCCTTCACTCTCTTTAATCTTTTTTATTCGTTTAAGACGATGATCAGGAATTATTAGAGAGGATAAATTAATTAATTGTAAATTGTCAGAATAAGCAATACCTTCACTACTAATCTCAAGATTTTCACCTAATTCTTCTTTGATATAATTATAAAAATTTTGAGAAGCATTAATAGTGTTCAATACAATCATGAAATCCTTTTTGGGCTGCGAGATTATCTCATTCAATACAGTAGATTTAAATTCATTAAAATTGACAGGAGTTAAGTTAAAATAATAGTTTATTCTATCAAATTTTTCGAAATACTTTTCCTTATTTGGAACTAAAGACTTTATTTCTATTTCCTTTTTGAATATTAAAGGTTCTGTGGCTGTCATTAATATGATCCAACAGTTAAATGCCTCACATAGATATTTAAGAGTATGATTAAGTAGCTGCCAGTAATGGTAGGGAATGGATTGTATTTCATCCAGTATGATAATTGAGTTGGTCATATTATGGAATTTCCTTGCAGCCCTGTTTTTATTAGTTATTAAGCTGTAAAAGAACTGGATAAAAGTAGTAATGACAACTTCCGAGTACCATCCTTCAGTTAACAGTTGTGATTGATGGGAACTAATGTCTAGTTCTTTTTCTGTTTTGTAACTCATATCGGATAAATGATGGTGTTTTAATAGCTCGTTTGAAAATGTATTAGACGATTTACTTTTCGTTTTTAGAACTGAAGTTAAAACATCAGCGTTTTGATCAATTATACTCAAAAAGGGCAGTGAATATATTATTTTAGGCAAAAACCCTAGTTTATTTTCTACAGCTTTTCTTAATTTTAACGCAAAAGAAAATGCAGATAATGTCTTACCACAACCAGTTGGTAAATTAATTGATAAAATTCTATCTTTTTGTAAGTCCAAGTCTTTCAAAGAATTTATAACCTCTTTATAAGATTTTTCTCTGATATTGTCGATATCTTTTTCTGGATTCCCAAATACAGCTTTTTTATAGTCATCTACGATAGTATCAGAAATTTCAGTTCTTGGAGGTAATGGAGTTTCCGATGCATCCATTTTGTCTGCATCTAGGAGTACGGAATAAAAAAATAAGGTTAAAAAATAATAATCAGATCCATTTTTCCTTGAAAGTTTCCTTATATCCTTTTTTATATGTTTGACCATCTTTTCGAAGTTTAAAAAGAAATTTAAAATATCAACATCAAAATTTCTATAAAACTCCTCTAATGCTGGAAAATTATTTTTCTTTATATCGTTTAACTGTCTTTTTACAACTTCCAGATCCTTTAATTTTTCATATTCCCCATCCATCCCTCGGAGATTGTTGATATTTCCATGATGTCTAAGTACAATTAACCAGGAGATTGGGGCTAAATACCAATACTCTTCAATTTCATTCTTCTCGATGTAACTTTTAATACAAAAGTAACTAAAAATTGATGATAATAGACCATGTCGAGCTTTTTCGGTTTTTTCATGGTCCATCAGATATTTCTGGAAATAGGTGGTTGATTTGGCAAAATCATGAGTTATGCCAATTAAAAAGGCCACATGGGACAATAACTCTTTGTCAACCACCTCTTTTTGAAGCACAGTTTCTTTGCAAAAATTTGCTACATTCAATAGATGGACTTCTAATGGTTTATTAGGATGGGATTTCAAGTTAAAAGAAGATGACATTTGAATCACCAACTGAATAACATTCTCCTTCCACTATTACAATATCTTGTCCATTTTCTTCATAGTAAAATTCTTGAAAACTTTGAACAACCCTTTCAGGAGTAATGAATGCTGGTGATTTAGTCATGCCATATTTTTTACCAGGTTCTATCTTGATTTTTGCTTTTTCTCTTGGAACAACACTGTTTATTCTAAAGTCTTTCCCCTTAACATAGTTTTTAATGGGCACGAAATAGGCTCCACCCACAAGATTTACGTTTGCTAAACATTCAGATATACCCAAATAAGGAGTGTAAATTGATTTATGCTCTGATAAAAGAGTGAAAAAATCATCTCTTACCACATTATCTTTCAGCCATAAATAAATCCTATATTTAACATCTTTTAGAAATTCAGCTGGTAATTGGGTTCTTTGCCCTTTATTATCAGACAATAGGAACCCTGTCTTTGTGTCAATTAAATTCAAGTTCATTCGCATTTTTTTTATGGGTTTCATTATTTCCAGAGCAAATGCGCTGTTTGATGGTTTGAAAATTTCGTAATAACTGTTCCTTTCATAACCAAGGATTCCTGATACAATGCCAGCCAACGTTGTTCTGCTTGGAAATGGATAGGATAAAGTGGAGGTGGTGGTGTATCCACGCCTAAAATATCCATAATCTCCCCATATATCAAAAACCACTATCTTATCGATCATAGAATTCCTCAATCATCAGATATCAAGTTGATTGGCAGGAAAATTATTTTTTATTAAATAGTCAATAAGATCTCCTTTTATTATCTTGTCACCGTCTTTAAATATAACTGAAGAATCTAGTTTAACATCTACAGAGTATATCTTACTTAAATTTAATTTTAAAACTGCTACAAGCTCTGTAATATCTATTTGTACTTCTTCAATACTTCTTAATTTTCTATCATCATCTAGTTCATGAACTATCTTAATTTTTTTGTCAAGATCTCCAATGAAATAGTTTTTTTCGCTATAGGTAACTTTGAACAAAATTCTTGGCATTTGCCCGAATTTAGATCGCGTTATTAAGTTTTTTGTACCATTCCAGATTCCATCAATGAGTAGCGACTCATCTTCACTTGTCATTAATGTTTTTTCAGCTGCATTCTCATTAATTACTCCATAAAATGATATTAAAGAGTATGGAAGGATATATTCTTCCCTAAATGTTTTTTGTTGTTTACCTTCACCAGATGCAAAGGCTCCCGTTCCTTTTATATGTTTCATCTCAACTTTATGTAAGGATCGTCCGAATCGGAATTGAACAGGGCCAGTTAAGGTTATGGAACTTTTTTGGTTGCTCTTTTTTTCAATTGGTATCGTTCCCCCAAATAGCCTTACATCGACACAACTGTTTAAAATGTTCTTATACATGTTTTCTTTCATTTCTTCCAATGAGAAATCATTTTTATTGGCTTTATTACCCTCTTCATCCAAGAGAAAATCTTCCGCCCTTAATTTTGCATTTTGAATTTTTCCTGGTTCATACTCGATTTCCTTTACGAAAATTTCCCTATTTTTATAATCATGCAGATAATCTCTAATGGTTCGCTTCAGACGTACATCTGTAACTATGTTAATTTCAGTTTCTTCATCAATCCTGGGTTTATTTTCGTCTAATGGATCCCCATTTGGGTTTGCATAGGATATATCATACAAAAAAACAAGTTCAGATCTGTTCATTTAATCACCTTCTTTTTTTGATTTAAAAATTCCGTTGAGAGTAAATCCTAATACAAAATAAAAGCTGGTTTCATCTCTTGAAAGTTTCCAGTTTCCATTTGATTTTAATATGTTGATAGAAATTAATTCCTCTAAATTTGGATAAGCAGCTTTATATTCTCTTAACTTATTAATTACCATTGGATACAACTTTTGAATCTTTTTTTGATCCAATGAAAGACCCCACAATTTAGTCATAAATGGAGCAGATCCCAAAGATTTATACTGTATATTAGTTAATTTCTTGGTTATTAAGCCCATCAAAAAGGCCGCTTTCTTATCGGGAGTGTCAATGAATTCACCATATACCTCAAAAAAATCTTTTTCATTGTCTTCTTCATTATGCGAACCAATTTTCATTTTATCAACACCTTTAAGTAAATTTAACTCATTTAAAAACATGTAAAGCATCAATGCTTCGGTGGTTAGTGATTTCATCACATAATCATTTTCTAAATCGTTTCGATGAGCATTTCTTATTTTATTCATAAAATGTAAAATTAGAAAGTCTTTATTGATTTTTTTTCCACCTACAATAGAGCCAATGATGTCTAAGAAGTTTTTATTAGTTTTTGAAGAAAAGAAATCTCTTAAAAAACCGGCGTACCAGTTGTTTCTATTGATGTAATTCTTCTTAGTTTGGCTACGCCTTAATCCTATGAAGTCTCCATCTACTTTACTTCCAAAGTTCAGCTTTAGATTTTCTTCTTTGAACAGAATATCTTTTCTTACAATTTCTTGTGCCTCATAAATACTCTTCATCCACGAAGGGAGTATACTTTCAGTGTAATTCAAAATATCAAGAAATTTTCCACCACCTTTTAAATCATAAAAAAGGAATTTGAATTCTAGAATGTCGTCCATATTTTTTACAATAGAATAAAGAGTATAGTCATCTTCCTCATCTTCTTCTAGAAGTAGTCCATCTTCATATTTCTTTAATTTATCAATTTTTTCTTTATATGCATCCTCAACAACTCTATAAAACTTTTCAAATTCCTCTTGGTCACCTTTAAACAAAAAGTTGGGGATGACATAATATTTCAGTGCAAATAGATTAAAGGAAAGGTACTGCTGTACAAATTTTTTACCTGCCTCAAGGTAAACAGCACAGTTTTCACAAATAGGAACTTGTTTCCAGTGATCAGTCTGTATTAAATTGGGAACATTGCCTTTTTTATCTGCCGTAGAAAATGAAAAACCAAAAGCATTAGGAACAAATCCATAAACCACTGTTTCTTTATCACATAAATAACAGGTCCCTTCACCAGCTGATTCCCCAATAGACTTCAAGTAGTGGTAACGTTTCACAGATTCCTCTAAAAGGATTTCTTTAAATATGGGATAATCACCAACAAATTTATTTTCTAAACCTTCTTGGATTGAAATGGATAATAAAACATTAACTCTGTCTTTTTTATCGATAGAATTAAATTTTTCATCTAGATCCAAGATAATCTGTTCTTTATTTCCTTCTAGAGCCTTGGCAACTTTATCCAGGAATATTGGGTCTTTATGTGTTTTGAACCATTTTAAAATACGACGTTTAAAGGTCGATTGTGCTTTAATTGTAATAAGCGATGATGGAGCGAAGTCGGTTCCGTTTGGAGGTCCGCCTTTGTATAAGAATTTTTTTGTATCGTGTTTACTTAATTGTTGTTCTACTACCGAATTGTATTTTAATTTTCCATCATTTTCTTCTAAATTGATGATAAGAATCCTTTTTGTTTTGCTAATTAATTTTGCAGTGTCCAAGAAAACATCAAGATCATCAAGATTTTCGTGACCCACAATAAATTTACCTAAACTAAAGAGAGCTCCTATCAAAAACTCACCCCACTACATTGATCATTCCAAATCCTAGAGAGTTCTTTTCCCCCAAACCACAATCCATTATGAACTTATAAAACTTTTTATCGTCCATGTTGAATTTCTCCAGATTCTTCCACAAGGTTCCAATAATCAGGAACATCTTATCTGCCTTTTTAACCCGTACCGCAACTTCTCGGTCGAATTCAAACCGATCAAAAATATTGCCATCAAAAAAATAATTTAAATCATGATAAGCGTTGTATTTCTTCAGAGCATTATCTTTTAGCCGCTCTAAGAAGAATGAAAAATCGTTAGTATTCTTTAAGGAGTAGTATCTATTTTTACGACTCTCTTCATATAGTACGATGGGTGTACTGGTTATAAATCGTCTTTTTAGATGTGGCTTGAATATCTTTACTTGCTCCAGATTCATGCGCTGTTTTCCCAAGTAAAAATTATCCATATTTTTTAATGATTCTTTCAAAAGACGTATAAAACCCGTTTTAGGTGACGTGATTATTAGATTCTTAGTTTCATTCGTTTTAAAGTCGGATACAGGGAATATGTTAGAAAAAGAGAAATATTTGAAACCACCAGAATCGTGATAATTTGAATAGAGCGTGTTTTTGAGCAAAGAATAGATAAAACCCTGGATGGTGTGTTTATTCACAGAATCGTATTTAGAATATCCATCTGGAATGAACTTAATAATTAATCTCATATAGCCCTGATATCCTCCATTTTATAGAATGATGTTAGGGACAGTAGTATATAAATCTATGTTTTACATAGACAGAAGGATATGATTCATTCAAAGCCTCATCATTTCACCAGCATCACCGGTACCTTAACGGTTTTCAGGGCATTCTCGGCTACGCTTCCCAGGAGTAACTTTTCCACTCCGGTCCGTCCGTGGGTGCCGATTATCATCAGGTCGGCCCCGGATTTGGTGGCGATCTTGGCCATGTCCTGGCGG
>Ga0209510_1003461_pt1 | contig 14829 bp, 13 predicted proteins | sample BiotimSIPDNA_FD_185749 | JGI IMG/M metagenome (GOLD analysis project Ga0209510, IMG submission 185749) | Anaerobic biogas reactor microbial communites from Washington, USA - Biogas_R1 time_0 SIP DNA (SPAdes) (version 2) | ecosystem: Engineered > Bioreactor > Anaerobic > Unclassified | place... | reverse complement strand
TGTTCTTTCTTTGGGGCTCCTGTCGGGGGCGGTGGGCGGATTTCTGGCCTGGGAACTAATAAAAGTAATAGAAAAATATCATCTTGTGCCAAAACCCTCAAAAAGAAAAATAATGGAGAAAAAGACAGGCACTTTAAGGGGCGATCCCGAACTGTCCGGCAAGAAGCCATTTAAATTGAAACTGAGCAAATGGCTGGGTTTTGCAGTTATAGTAGTCTTGTTTGCCGCCGCAGGTACTGCCGCATATATGAATGCAGAAGGTACCGATAAAACCGCCAAAGGATATTCCCTTTGCATCTCTGTGGGAGATGAAACCAAGGGAAACAGAACAGTCAAGACATACACTCTTAATGAAATAAAAAAGATGCCGGCACAAAGTTTCAAAGCAGAAATAAATTCGTCTTCAGGAGAGGATGAAGAAGGCACATATAAGGGAGTTGAATTGAAATACATACTGGATTCTGCTGATAAAAAACTCCTCAAGACCCATGACCGATTTATACTAACCGCAGGAGACGGTTTTTCATCGGCTGTCACTGCAAAAGAAGTCCGAAAGGACCGAACGGTTTTTGTTGTATATGAAAAAGACGGTAAAGAACTTTTGCACATGAATGAAGGCGGCAAGGGACCAATGAGGATAGTAATGCCGAAGGACACATACGGAACAAGAAGCACTCAGTTCTTAGTAAAGATAATAGGGATATGAACATCATAGAAGCAAAAAATCTGACATTTGCATATGAAGAAAATACTAAAAGACATGTGATAGAAAACATGTCTTTTGGTCTAAAAGCCGGAACAGTTACTGTTCTCACCGGCCTTTCCGGATGTGGCAAAAGCACCCTTTGCCAGATACTGTGTGGGATAATTCCCGAATTCACAGGCGGGGAGCTGACAGGCACTGTTATGCTGGAAGGAAAGGAAATGGCCCTGATAAAAACGCAGGACATCGCAAAAAAAGTCGGATATGTGATGCAGGATCCCGACAGACAGATCATTGCTTCTACTGTCGAAGACGAACTGGCTTTTGCCCCCGAAAATCTCTGTATAGAACCAAAAAAGATACGGTCGGAAGTGGGAAGGGTAATGGATAAACTGGGAATAACAGGGCTGGCCCTTAAAAATCCGGGAAAACTTTCCGGCGGAGAAAAGCAGATAACAGCCATTGCTTCAGTGCTCACCCTTGATCCCGACATCGTTATAATGGACGAGCCTTTTAGTTTTCTTGATGAAAAAGGCCGCAGGATGGTGTGTGAAGTAATAGAAGAACTGAAAAGAGAAGGCAAAACTATACTTGTTGTTTTGCATGATACTGCTGCACTTCCCTTTGCAGACAAAAGGATCCATATGGGAGAGGAGGTCATTTATGAGTCTTACGGTAAGTAATGTGACCTTCAGTTACAACAAAAAAGAAAAGCCCGTATTGAAGGATTTTTCTGCGGAGTTTCCTTCGGGAAGAATAACCGCTTTGACAGGAGAAAACGGATGCGGCAAAACCACCCTGGCAAAGTTGATAATGGGGATACTCAAACCATATGAGGGCCGGATAATGCTGGCTGAAGAGGGGCAAGAAAGAAAAGAAGACGGATCAAGAGAAACGGATCTTTCGGTTCTTTCACTGGCGGAAAAAGGCAGAAAAATAGGATATGTTATGCAGAACCCTGCCAGGCAGATATTTTCCACCAGCGTAAGTGAAGAAATACGATACGGCCTCAAAAACATGGGTCTAAATGAGGATGAAACAAATTCCAGGGCAACAGAGTTTTTAAGATATTTTGATATAGAAAAATATGCGGATACATTTCCTTTTTTTTTGAGTCAGGGAGAAAAGCAAAGGCTGGTACTGGCATCGGTGTTGGCCATGGAGCCGGCATGGCTGATACTTGACGAACCCACGGCATCCCTTGACATTAAAAGAAAAACATTGCTGGGAAACTATCTGACAAAAATCAGGAAGGATAAAAACTGCGGGATAATAGTTATCACCCATGACAGAGAGTTTGCAAAAAAATATACGGACAGAGAGATAAGGATGGGTGACAGAGATGCTTAGATTATCCCGGCTGGATCCCAGGACCAGGATAGTGATGGTCATATCCATATCCACGGCGGCAATGCTAGTAAAAGATCTCCTTTTACTGACCGGTATCCTGCTTTTCGCCGTAATTACCCTTGCAGCAGGAGGAGTAGAGCTTAAAAAGCAGCTGCACCAGGCGAGAGCTGTTCTGGGAATGATATTTTTTCTGTTCATACTGCAGTCCTTTTTTGCATGGATAGGAGGATCTCTTTTGGAAGGCGCTTTGTTGGCAGGGATGCTTTCACTGCGGCTTTTGATAATAGTGGTTTCCGCCCTTATCATAATGACAGGAGAGCCCAGGGATTATCTGCTGGGTATGGTCCAGTGGAAAATGCCCTATGAAATAGCGTATATGGTGCTTATAGGGCTTCATTTTTTCCCAATACTAAAAGAAGAGACACTGGATGTATATTACAGCATACAATTAAGAGGGACAGAAATGAAAAAAACTTCCCTTCGAAAAAAGCTTGCAGTTTATCTCAAAATAAGTCTTCCGGTCCTGGCGGGGGCCATGGCAAGGGCCAAGGACGTTTCCATATCCATGGAAGCACGATGTTTCAGAATAAAACCAAAAAGAACATATATGAGAAAGTTGAAACTCAAAGTACGTGATATTCTTATCATGGCGATTTTCCCCATTGCGGCAGCCCTTATTATCATGACGGCAAAAGGATTTTTGTTTGCAGGACCTTCTGATACAGATCAAAATGTAGGAAATTATCAAGAGATAGTTCTTTCCTGGACCGGAGAGCCTTCTTCCACTCAGACCGTAAGCTGGCACGGAAAAAAGAAATATGGCGGGATCCTGCAGTGGACAAAAGGCGAAGTCCTGACAAATGATCCCAAGGAAGAGGAAGCTCTCTTTGAGGAAAATGCCAATGAAAAAAAAGCGGAAAAAACTGAAGTGAGAGAGAATGAATACTTTACATACAGCGCGGAGATAACAGGATTAAAGGCAGATACAAAGTACAGTTACCGTGTCGGTGACGGTAAGAGTTGGAGCAGGCCCGGGACCTTCAGCACAGCCCCCAAAGAAAAGGAAAATGCTGAAAAAGGATTTTCCTTCATATATATGGGGGACATCCAATATGAGCTAATGGATAGAGATTATAAGAAATGGAACAGATTTGCGGATCATGCATACCTGGAAAATGCCGATGCGGCCTTTGCCATTTTTGGCGGGGATATGGTTGTGAATAATGCCAAGATAGAGGAATATGAGGCCGTGATGGAATACGGACGGCCCATGTTTTCCAATATGAGCATAATGACCACGCCGGGAAATCATGAAACATCAATAGCACCCTATACATACAAGAGGATCTTTTCTCTTCCCGAAAACGGCCCCGCAGGTAACAGAGAAAAAGACCCGGGCCAAACAAAAAGCACCGACCTTTCTGAAGAAGTTTACTCATTTGATTATGGTGACTGCCATATTGTTTCATTAAACAGCAATCTGTTTCTTGAAGAAAGAAAAAATGATATGGGAGAGGATGAGTGGCAAAAGATGAACGAGGATGTAAAAGAATGGCTGGCCTTGGATCTTTCAGAAAGCCAGGAAGAATGGAAGATAGCTTTTATGCACCACCCCCCATGGCCGGTCAGTGAAAATGCGGAAGATTACAGCGATACGGAAGTTTACAGAATGATAAGAGAAAACTGGGTACCTATTTTTGAGAAATACGGCATTGATCTGGTCCTTTGCGGACATCAGCATATTTATATGCGCACAGAGGAGATAAACGGTATCACATACATAATGGGGCGGTCGGGTGAAAAATATTCCCGCTATTATAAAGAAAGCGATCCTCTGCCTCCATACGTTAAGACCCTGAATGAAGAAAAGACTTATCAGGTGGTTTCCATAAAGGGAAACAGGATGACCCTGGAGTCCTTCGGACACGGAGGCAAAAGAGTTGATAAATGGACTAAAAATTGATTGGGCGGTCTATTAAGTGGTATAATCATTACATGACAGATCAAAAGGAAAAAAACAGAAAGAAAATCGCGGGATTTTTTGAAACAGGCTCAAAAAAAGATTCGGGTTGCGACAGGATAGGACTTGAGCTGGAACACTTTATCGTTGATAAGGATACAGGTAAGAGTGTTTTTTATTATGGCGAAAAAGGGATAGAAACCATTTTAAAGGCTCTGTCTGCCCGCTATGAAGAGGAAATAATCTCCGACGCTTATCTCATCGGCCTCAAAAAAAACGACTGCACCGTTACCCTGGAGCCGGGAGCTCAGCTGGAGCTTTCCATTGCCCCGGCCAAAAGTCTGAAAAACATAATGGATATACAGAGAGGATTCATTGAAGACCTTTCTGTTTTGACGGATCCCCTCGGTTATAAAATAGTCTGTCTCGGATACAGGGAAAAAGATAAAGCAGAAGAGATCCCTCTTATACCGAAAAACAGATACAGGAATATGGATGCGCATTTCAAAAAAACCGGGACCATGGGCAGGAACATGATGAGGGGAACCGGAGCTTCCCAGGTTTCAATAGATTATAGAGATGAAGAGGACTTCAAAAAAAAATTCAGAGCAGCCTGTTTCATCAGCCCCCTTTTTGCCCTTGTTGCAGACAATGCTCCCTTTTTTGAGGGAGAGACATATAAAAAACACACACTGAGACAGCGCATATGGCAGAATGTGGATAATGCCAGGGCAGGCATCCCATGGGTCATAGATGAACCGGACTTCGGGTTCTTGAGGTATGCCGAATATATATCTAAAGTTCCTTTGATAGTCCACGGCGATTATGATGATTCATACACCACAAAGACAGTGGACGAAATATATTCAGAAAGAGAAATAAAGAACAACGAAATAGCCCATGCCGCATCCATGGTCTTTCCGGATGTGAGGCTGGTGAGATACATAGAAATAAGAGTAGGCGACAGTATGCCCATAGACATGAGCATTTCCTATGCCGCCATGATCAAAGGACTTTTTCTTAACGAAAAATGGCTGGATATCCAGGAAGACAGATTCGCGGGATTCTGTACCGCTGATATAAAAAAAGCCAAAAAAGAAATAGAAGAAAAGGGATATGAAGCAGAAGTGTATGGTATACCCATATGTGAGATACTTGATGAAATGGTATGCCATATGAGCATAAAACTTCCCCGGGATGAAAAACACTATACGGATATAATGTCTGATATGATAAACAAAAGACAAAATCCGGTCATGATAAAGATAAAAAAAGATAAGAATCAAATGTATATAAAAGATAGAAAAAGGTGAAAAAATGCCTGATAAAAATACTATAATCAAAGAATGGCCCGGGCAAGTCAAAATGAAGGAACTCAATGATCAAATGGTCCGCATTATAAAAAAGGATCTCCCGGGACATATAAAAAGCGGCAGAGAGCTGGCGGCATATGTGGCATCGGCAACAGCGGAATATAACGGCAAACTCCCCATCTATGTTATGTATATGCCTAAACTATTCACAGAAAAGGAAGCGGATATTCTTAAGCACACTGCAGAAACCATGCACGGCATATTGAGAAAAATGATAGAGGAGTATATAAAGAACCCGGAATACAGATCTCTTTTCGGGTTTTCCAAACAGGCAGAGGAACTTATATTGACACCGTCCTTCTATGACAGCCTTCTGCCCATGGCCAGAGTGGATATATTTTTGAACGAAGATGACATGTCCTTCAAATTCTGCGAATTCAACTCCGATGGCAGCAGCGGCATGAATGAAGACAGGGAGTTCGTGAACGGATTCAAAGACACGCTTTTATACAAGGAGCTCAGCAAAGACTACAGTCTTCAGCCCTATGAGCTTTTTGACACATGGTGCGAAACGGTAAAAAAGATCTATGGTACCTATAAAAACAGAGTGAAGGATCCCAGGATAGGAATAGTCGATTTCACAGAAAAGGGTTGTTCTCCTGAAGAGTTCATTGCATTCAAAGAAGCTTTCATAAGAAATGGGATGGATGCGGTGATCTGTGAGATAAGAGATATGAGATATAAGGATAGCATACTATATGACACTGAAGGCAGAAGGATCGATATAGTATACAGAAGGGCAGTGACCAGAGATGTCCTGGAGAAAAGTGAAGAAATAAAAGATTTTCTTGCGGCGGTGAAAGACGGAAATGTTTGTCTGATCGGCAGTTTTGCAACACAGGTGATACATGATAAAATAGCCTTTGTGAACCTGCACCTGAAAGAGACCCAAAACTTTCTGACCGGAGAACAGAAGGATTTTGTAAGAGAGCATGTCCCCTATACGGCCGAACTGAAAAAAGAAAAAACAGATATCAACGAGATAATAGAGACAAAGGACAAATGGCTCATAAAGCCCAGAGATTCTTACGGAGCGGTGGATATTTACGCAGGAAACAAATTCAAAACAGATGAGTGGGCACGAATAATAAAAAAGCATGAGGGATCCGATTTTCTGGTGCAGGAATTCTGCACTCCATACAGGACTGTTAATCTGGATTGCCAGCTAAAGAAACCACGATTCATAAACTACAGCAATCTGACAGGCCTTTTCCTCTATGACGGCAAATTCAGCGGGGCCTATTCCAGGATATCGGATGACACCATAATAGCCGAGCAGTATGATGAAAACGATATTGGATCCTACGTGATCCGGACACATAAGCAAAAAATATAAGCTGAAAGGAGCGTACTCAATGAAGCAGATAATGATAAAAGGGGTGCACAACACGGGCAAAACCACCACTGTTACAGCAGTTATAAAAGAGCTGATAAAACGCGGATATACGGTGGGGTCGGTGAAGGATATACACTTTGTGGGATTTGCCATAGATGAAGAGGGAACAGACACATGGAAGCATGCCCATGCCGGGGCAACTACAGTGACGGCAAGGGGCCTTGAAGAAACGGATATAATCCATAAGAAAAAGCTTGATCTTGAAAGCATACTTTGCCAGTATGATCAGGACTATCTGGTGATAGAAGGCGACCCCGGAGCATATTGCTTAAACATAGTTACCGGAGAAAAAACAGAAGATCTTGACGAAAGAATGGATGAAAGAACTATCGCTTTTTCGGGTATAATAGGAGAAAAGCTTCAAAGTTACAAAGGACTGCCCGTATTAAATAACAAAAAAGATATAAAAAAAATGGTTGATTTGATTGAAAAGGAGGTAAAAAGAATGGCAAAGGAAAGAAAGGAAACTGAAGTCAAGATGTATTTTGACGATAAGGAAGTCCCCATGGTCCCATTTGTTGAAGCAATAATAAGAGGCAGTATAATGGGCATCGCAAAAGAACTCAAAGGATATGAAGAGGGTTGTGAAGTCAAAATAGTAACTAAATAGTCCGGAAGAATTTTCCGAATTTTTAGATGAATAAACGATCTGAACTACTATATGTTGTAAACTTGGTTTTCAGGTGACTGTATATTCACCTAAATTATTCTCTTATTTACAAAAAAATACAAAAAAAAGTTGTAATTATGGGTGAATATGCTAAAATAACAATACAATAATCAGTATTGGGAAAACAGGAGGGAAGTAAATGTATAACTCACTAATGAAGAGAAAGAACAGTGTGATGAAAAAGAACCGCAAAGGTTTCACACTGGTCGAGGTTATCGTGGTACTTGTTATTCTGGCCATCCTGGCGGCGATCTTGATCCCGTCGATGGTGGGTTGGATAGACAAGGCAAATCAGAAGACAGTTGTAGCTGAAGCAAGAGCTGCATTGCTGGCATGCCAGACACTGGCATCAGAATCATATGGTGAAGACGGATCTGCATCAGTTGATACAGATGAAGCGGCTACATTAGCCGATGTGGATGGAACCATATCAGGTGTTACCTTAAGCGGTGCAAAAGTTACTGCCATGTCATATGCAAACGATGACTACACGGCTACGTGGAATGTTACGAAATGGACTGTTGCTGAAAATTAACCACAACTGAACAGGGCCGGAGGAGTTTTCTGCTTCGGCCCTTTTCAAAGTGACTAAATGGCAGGACAGAATCTGTTGGGGGAAAACTGAAATATGATCTGGGTGGCGTATGCAGTAATATACGGGCTGATATTCCTGGCAGGGACCTGCATCGGAAGTTTCCTTAATGTCTTGATATATCGAATGCCCCTTGGAATAAATATAGCGAAAGGCCGTTCCTTTTGCCCCAAATGCAAAAATAAATTACAGGCAAAAGATATGGTGCCCCTTCTAAGCTTTTTTGTGCTGAGGGGTTCTTGTCGTTTTTGCGGACAAAAAATATCCGGGCGTTATCCGGCAGTTGAACTTATGGGAGGCATTTTTGCTTTAATTTCTCTTTACTTTTTCTGGCTTACATGGCAGGCTCTTCTTGTTTATGCTGCGGTCTGCATACTTTTGGTCATAGCATTTATTGATATAGATACCAGGGAGATACCCGACAGGCTTAACATAGCCCTGTTTGTTCTGGCCCTGATTTCAGTTTTTCTTTTTCCCCATATCACCGTTATTGAAAGGATCATCGGATTTTTTGAAATTTCTCTTCCCATGCTGCTCCTTAACCTTATGATCAAGGACAGTTTCGGAGGAGGCGATATAAAACTATGTGCTGCCTGCGGCTTTCTACTTGGATATAAAGCCATGCTGGTGGGTGCATTCCTGGGGATACTGACGGGAGGCATATATGCCATATGGCTCCTGGTCTCCGGGGCAAAAAGCAGAAAAGATCATTTTGCCTTCGGGCCTTTTCTGAGTTTTGGTTTGATGGTGGCTCTCTATGCAGGCACAATGATATGGGAGAGTTATCTTGAAATTTTTATGTTTTGAGTTTTTATTAAAGGGAGGGTTTAAGTGCCGCTTTATGAATATAGTGCAGCAAAAATCAACGGCAGAAGCATAAGGGGCAAGAAGCAGGCCGGTAATTTTGCGGAACTCAGGACACAGCTGGAAGAAGACGGGCTTTATCTCGTCAATTATAAAGAAGCAGACAAGGAAGAACAGGGGAAGCAGTTAAAAGCAAAACAGCTTTCCGAGTTTTGCCGGGAGCTGGGGATGATGATAGGATCGGGAGTTCCCCTCATCAAAGCTTTGAATGTTATGATCCAGAGAGATGTGCATCCAAAGATGAAGAAAGTATATACGAAGCTGCATCAGGGTCTGCAAAGAGGACTTATGCTTTCCGAGGCAATGGAAGAACAGGGCAAAACCTTTCCGGAACTGCTGATCAATATGTATAAGGCCAGTGAAGCCAGCGGAGGGATGGAGGAAACTTCCCGCAAGATGGCCCAGCATTATGAAAAATCTTACAAGCTGACGCAAAAGGTCCGTTCAGCCATGATATACCCGATTATTCTGGTTATAGTGACATTTATAGTACTTATGGTAGTTTTCCTTCTTCTGCTCCCCAAGTTCTTCACCCTTTTTGAACAGTTTGACTCCCGGATACCCGCAATAACAAAGTTCATGATAAACCTGAGTCACGGACTGCAGGATAACTGGCTTTATGTTCTGATAGCTGTGCTTGTGGTGATCGCCGCATTCAGAGCTTTTATGCAGCTGGAAAAGGTAAAGGCAAAGGTACACAGGATATACCTGAAAATACCCAAGATAGGCAACTTGCTGAGGACCATATATACCGCCAGATTCGCAAGGACACTTTGTTCTTGTTATTCCAGCGGCATATCGATGATAAATGCTCTGGAGAATACAAGAGATACAGTGGGCAACAAATATATCGCATCCCAGTTCGAAAATATGATAAACGATGTGAGAAACGGAGAGAACCTCTCTGCAGCCATAGCAAAAGTCAAGGGGCTCGATCCCAAACTGGCGGCCAGTGTTATGATAGGAGAAGAGACAGGAAGGCTGGACCAGATGCTCGGTGATACGGCGGATTCCTTTGACTTTGAGGCGGATATAGCACTGCAGAAACTGACCGCCACCGTGGAGCCGCTTCTCATTGTTGTAATGGCTGTAGTAATAGGCAGCATAATGATATCGGTGATACTTCCGCTCCCCACACTGTACAATTCAGTGGGCGGTGCCGGCGGAATGTAATAAATATTAATGAGGTGACCAATGGATACATCAATATATATTTCCAACACAAAAATTCAGTTTGTCTGCGGAGAAGAAAAAAAAAGCGGGATATCCGTCAGCGCCTTCAAAACTGTTGAACTGCCCGAGGAAACCATAATAAACGGCGTGATAGTCAACGAGGGAAGATTTGATGAAGCTTTTCAAAAGATCACAGAGGTACATCCGGCGCCGGGGGGAATGAGCAAAGTAAGGCTTACCATAGGCAGCGGACAGGCTCTTGTAAAGGCAAAAAAGATACCCAAGATGTCAGAAGCCAAGGTCCTTCAGTGGATGAAGGGCGAGTTTGCAGAGGGAGAATCAGAAGATGAGGAGTATCTTTATGACTATGAGATAATGGATATAAGAAAAGACGGTGACATCGCCCTGCTTTGTGCAATAAAAAAATCCATGCTGGACAGCTATGTGAGAATATTCAGGGATGCGGGAATTTCACTTTCATGTATAGATATCGGACTTAACAGTCAGGCCAAACTCATACATAAAATGCCGGCCACAGAAGGGAAGACATTTCTTGTGCTGACCATAGACGGCAATATGATGGATACGGTGCTTTATATAAACGGACTTTTTGCTGTATCCAACAGGAGCAGGATATTAAGTGAGAGGGGCAGCAGTGATCTCGGAGAAGAGGTCGCACGTACAGTTTCAGCAATGATACAGTTCAATCATGCCAAAAAAAACGAACAGAGTATCGATATTATTTATATGTGCGGGTTCAGGCCTGATGAAGATACTGTCAAAGAATATGTTTCCGGGACATACAGCCTTGTGCTGAGAAACTTTAAAGATGATGCGGATATAATAGAAGTTTATGATCAGGATTTTTATCCCGATGATTATATTTATGCTGTAGGGAATCTTATAAGAGAGTGAGGTCACAGATGAAAACAAAACCCAAAGGAATCAACTTCTATATAAGATATAATCAGGATCCGGAAAAAGAAGCAAAAAAAGCTTTTTACAAAAAGGCATTTTTGCCTCTTATTGCTGTAGTTCTTGTCATAATCTTAATCGCCGGCGTATTTACAGGAATGGCATTGTTCAAAAAAAATCAGATCGGGGACATGGAATCCTACGTGACAGACCCGGCTAATCTTCAGAGTTATTCAAAAGCAAAGGAAGTGACTGGGGAACGGGATAAGAAAGCGCAGCTTTATTCTCAACTGGAAACTGCATTCAAGAACAGTAATTCATACCCGGAGGCCACAGAAAAACTTATGGACGGCATAACAGAGAGCCTTTCGGGAGCTTCTATGCAGAGCAGCGAATTTGATTCTGCCACGGGAAACCTTGTCATAAATATAACAGCTTCATCTGTCAGCAGCATACCCTCTGTGGTGGCCAGAATGAGGGAGATGTCCCAGTTCTCTGCCGTCGATTATACGGGTTATAACGGCGAAGGTAACAGTTACAATGCTACAATAACTTGTACAATGAAGATAACACCCTGAAGGAGGCTAACATGCTTGAAAAACTTACAAAAAGAGAAAAAGTTCTCATATATATAATGATATGCGTCCTGATATTGACGCTGGGTGTGTTTTTCGTGATAAAACCGGCGGTCGCATGGAACAGCAGTGTAAACAGCAAATATGAAGAAACAAAGCTTCAGAAAATGGAAATGGAAACCACAATTTCACAGAAACAGACAGCTAAAGCGGAAATAAAGGAATACGAAAAAAAGATAAAAAACATGCAGAGCAAATTCCTTGAGCCCATGACCAATGATGAAATAGACGTTAAAATAACAGGGCTGATAGAAAAAAGCGGGATGACGCCCCAGTCTCTGCAGATAGGTGCTTCAGACAGCGGGATCGGATCCTTCGGAGAGACTGATGAAACTGTAGGGGGCGACGGCACAGCACAGCAGGGAAGCGAAACAGTGGACGGTAGCGGTACTGAAATGGAGCAAAGTCCGGAAAACAATGAAGGAATATCCCAAGAGCCGGGAAGCGTGACAGAAACGGATGGAAATATAACGGTCAACAGTGTCACGGTATCGGCAGGAGGCGGACTTGTTTCATTCATAACACTTCTTGCCCTGGTGCAGGAAGAACCGGGAATAAGAGTAAGCTCTTTTTCCACACAAACGGGCGGAGTCAGTGAGGATGTCATAGGATCTACCGCTTCGGGCACCTTTACCGCACAGATAGTTTTTGAACTTTATCATACAGCAGATATATAAAGGGGCAAGGCTGAAAGGAGCATAAAATTGAAAAATATACCGATTGGAGAAGTTCTTAAAGAATACGGATATATAAACAGTGAGCAGCTTGAAGAAGCTCTTTTATACCAGAAAGAACACAGGGACAAAAGGCTTGGTGCGGTAATGCTGGAGCTGGGGTTTGTGGATGAAAAGCAGATGCTTACCGCCCTGGCCAAACGCCTGGACCTCTCTTTGACAGATCTTCATGAGATAGATATAGATACTGAAGCAGTGGCTCAGATACCAAGACAGATAGCGGAAAAGTATAAAATGATAGCTGTCGAAGGAAAAGACAGCGAACTCACAGTCGTAATGAACGATCCGCTGAACTTTTATGCCATTGAAGATGTCAGGCAGATAAGCCAGAAGAACATAAAGATCAAACTTGATGTACTGGACAATATCGATAATGCAATAAAAAAGAATTACGGTGCGGTAGGCGTCAAAGAAGCATTGAAAAAAGCCAGCTCTGCATCTTTTATAGAAAAAGAAGCTCCGGCAGTTGCGGAAGTGGGAGAAGAAGCACCGGTGGTCCAGGCACTTAACAGGCTTCTGATACATTCCTACAGCATGGGTGCCAGCGATATCCATATCGAGCCCTTTGAAGAAAAAATGCTTGTAAGAGTAAGGGTGGATGGAGTAATAACAGAAACTGCCAACCTGGCCGTAAGCCTTCAACTTTCCTTGATCGCCAGAATAAAAATACTGTCCGATCTGGATATTGCCGAAAGAAGACTGCCCCAGGACGGACACTTCAAGACAAAAGTAGATGATGTGGATATTAATGCCCGTGTATCCATAATACCAACAGTCTACGGAGAAAAGGCAGTTATAAGATTTTTATACACTGATATCGTAGTTGACGATGCGGAGAGGTTCGGCATGAAACAGGAGAACTATGAAAAATTTGCCGATGCAGTGAATTCTCCCCACGGAATGATATATATCACAGGACCCACGGGATCGGGAAAAACCACATCCCTTTATATGGTCCTTGAAAGGATGGCGGGAAGATCTGTCAATATTTCCACCATTGAAGATCCTGTGGAAAGGAACCTGCCCGGGGTAAATCAGATGCAGGTGAATCTTCAGGCAGGTCTAACCTTTGAAAGGGGTCTTCGTGCTCTGCTAAGGCAGGATCCCGACATAATAATGGTGGGAGAAACAAGAGATGCGGAAACGGCCAGTATTTCAGTAAGGGCCGCAATAACAGGACATCTGGTGTTTTCCACACTGCATACAAACAATGCCATTTCCGCCATAATAAGATTAAGAGATATGGGGATACCTTCATATCTGGTGGCCAATTCTCTTACGGGTCTGGTGGCCCAGAGACTTGTGAGAAAAGTTTGTCCTGACTGTGCCGAAACATATGAAGCAAACAGCGACGAACTGAAAATGCTCGGTGCTGAAACGGCAAGACTTAAAAAACCCCTGGGCTGCACCAAGTGCAATCATACAGGATACAGAGGAAGAATGGCCGTACACGAAGTGGTGGTAATAGACAGGGCACTAAGAAGGATGATAGCCCAAGAAGTTGAAATAGAAGACATCGAAAAATATGTAAGGGACAATATGGGATTCAAAGATATCCATGAATCAGCCAGGGATCTGGTGCTTTCGGGGATAACCACCATTGAGGAATTCAATAAAGTGGCCAGATATATGGATTAACAAAAAATACTTTTTATTCGGGGAGAGGTGAAAAGAGATGGTATCAATTCAGGAGATATTAAAAAAAGCAAGACAGGAAAACTGTTCAGATGTTCATATAACCCAAGGGTCGCCCATATCGATAAGAAAAAACGGAGTCTTGATTTCTACTGATATGAAGCCCGATATGCTGGAAACCGAAAAACTGATCCTTTCTCTTTGCAGTGAAAAACAGATAGCTGAACTGAAACAGGGAAAGGACCAGGATTTTGCATATTCTCTTCCGGATGGCACAAGGCACAGAGTGAATGTATACGGGCAGATGAATGGCCTGGCTGCCGCCATACGTATCATCAATGACAAGATCCCTTCACTGGAATCTCTTAAACTGCCGGATATCCTAAGAGAATTGGCAGAACAGCCAAGGGGGCTTGTTCTTATAACCGGGCCCACGGGAAGCGGTAAATCCACAACTCTTGCAGCCATGGTAGACCATATTTCAAAAAACAGATCCGATCACATACTTACGGTGGAAGATCCCATTGAGTATGTTTTTGATCAGAACAGATCATTGATACATCAGCGTGAGGTGGGAGAAACAGTTGAGTCATTTGCAGCAGCCCTGCGTTCGGCAATGCGGGAAGATCCGGATATAATTCTGGTGGGAGAGATGCGTGACTACGAAACCATTTCTACTGCCATAACTGCAGCGGAGACCGGGCATCTGGTACTTTCCACATTGCATACCCAGGGAGCATCACAGACCATCGATCGTATAATAGACACTTGCCCTCCGGGGATACAAAAGCAAATGAGAGGACAGTTGTCAATGGTGCTAAGAGGCATA
>Ga0209510_1003456_pt1 | contig 14852 bp, 18 predicted proteins | sample BiotimSIPDNA_FD_185749 | JGI IMG/M metagenome (GOLD analysis project Ga0209510, IMG submission 185749) | Anaerobic biogas reactor microbial communites from Washington, USA - Biogas_R1 time_0 SIP DNA (SPAdes) (version 2) | ecosystem: Engineered > Bioreactor > Anaerobic > Unclassified | place... | reverse complement strand
TGGTATACATGCAGCAGAAAAAACAGAGTCAGAAACTGCCGAAATCAAAATTGATACCGTGACTGGTAAACTATATGGTCCAGCTGTCGACGGCGGAGATCCGACATATCAGCAACAAATAGATGACATAGCAGCTGTGGTTGGTAATGTTCCATCAATTGGTGGCGGCAGTAGCTATTCCTACCTGTTTGATAAAAATTTTGATTTTTTTTCTTCTAATGAAATAGTATTGTCACCTGAAGAACTTTCATTGCTTCTCGGAGCTATTGTGGTTGATGATGACCAAACTATAATACACTCTTTATTTTATAGTAACCCATTGGGTGATGCATATGTAGCAAAACTGCTACCAGATACAATTAATAATCTTAATATTGTCTATAAAGATGGTGTTTCAATTATACCATTTATTAAAGATGGAGTATTAAGCGAAGAATCTTTCGAAGTTACTGATGTGTTTGGAGAGGGTCCTTACCCAGTATTCCCAGCACTGCTAGTGGACCATGTTGTAACAGAAGATGGCGAAAAATATTTGCCGATGCTCTGTGGATATGCGCCTAATCTTGATAAGTACTGCATTATGTTGCAAATATACTTCGAAGATATTATCGGGGGTGAATAATAATGGCAATTTATACACTTGTACCAACGCCAGTTAGGTTAGCAGCTAATGGGTTTAACATTGAAACAGTTGAGGTTGAATATAAGCAAGGGTCTGCTCAAAAAGTTTTATCAACCAATAAGGGTTGCCTTACTAATGAAACTTATATTAAATTTATGGAAGCTGTAATATTAGGTAATGAGCTTCTCGACATGCCTGGTTACTATGAAGTCACCTTTGATCAGACAAAAATAAAAGATTTTTCTATTCATGATCGCATTAATAATGTTTTTGAGGAGATTAAACTTATTGAGAATGGTGTTCCCAAAGAAAATATTTCCTTAGATGGAGCCCCGCATGTTCCAATTTTTGTTGCTCATTATGATCCAACATTTGACCAATATGATTTACAAATATATCTTGATTACATACAAGGAAATACACCAGTCGTTGACTTCAGGCATACATGGGGAGAATAATCATGGAAAAAACATTTATTTTTTATTCGGGTGAGCCTTATTATCGCTTTGTTTCGTTCTCATTTCCTGATTCTTTAGCAATTACTAAAACACTTCAAGAACAAATAGATGAACTTAAAGCTGGCGGTGGCGGAGATCCGATATATAAGTCATATAATAATATCACAGATTTCGATATAAATGTAAATTCTAATAACGACTGTAGTTTAATAACAACACAACTCGATCAGCCGCTTATTTCAGTATTTGAAACTCTTGTCTCAGGGTTAGAGTGTTCTGGTGGCGAAATTGTATCAAACACCTCATTTAGTAACCTAGCAATTTCATATAAGTATGACTTAGGCGAGCCAGAAGGTGAGCAGATTATAAATTCCTCTATCATAGACAATTATATTTTACAAGGTGATTGGAAAATATATTTTCCTGTAGAGGAAGACTTAGGGTCAGGAAAATACATTATTATATTATTAAGTAATCTATATAATGTATATGTTGCTATAGTATTAGATACTCTAGATGCGTCATGGTATGTTACAGGTTTTTCACAACAAGGGCTCGGTTATACTATATCATATCCATGTATCATAATGGAAATTCACGCAGATGCTGCTCCAGTCTATGATATAGCTCTTAGTAGCACGAATTTTGTATTTGATATATCTACAAAAGAGAAAGTAGAGCAATTTGATGACAGTCTTTTATGGCTACTCAATGATATTGTGAAAGTTTCATTTGTTTCTCCTATTGGAGAAGACGAAGATGTTAATTTTACATTCCCAGTACCTCCTAAATATGCTTTTAAGGGTAATTTTATTTCTGAGCCAGCACAACCATGTTACATTGACCCATGGAAGGCATTTGATTACTGGTCTTTAGATGAATTTGCTGGCGATCCGTTTGATTTTACATCGACGCCGATTACCGAGAATATGACATTATATTCACAGTGGCATTTTAATGAGTAACGTTATCTAGTTATTTATTTATTTATACAGGGAGAGAATTAACATGGACAATACAAGTATAGCAATTCTAGTATCAACGATAATTTCATTTGCATCGATACTAACAGCAATAGGCGCAATCTGGACTTTTTCTTCAAGAGTCAAAAAGACATTTAAAGATTCTGTTAATGTAGTAATTAAAGAGGCGCTAGAACAATATGATGAGAAGATAAATGCAAAAATTGATGCATCAATGCTAAAAGTTCAAACAGGGATTTCAAAAGACATGTGCCTAATGGCAAACCGCTTAGAAATTTTTACAGGCAGTCAAAATGACAGAAACGTGCTTACAGATGATTCCATTAAATTACTTAAAGATTCATTAGTAGAAGCATATAAAAGGGATATCCGTGGAATTTATTATATACTAAGAGATACCGGAGAAATTTCAGACCATGATAAGTCTTATGTAGATAAAGTCTATCCTAAATATAAAGCTCTTGGTGGTAATTCAGATGTTGAAGCTAAGTATAAAGAGATTTGTGATATCTACGGAATGATCACAAAAGAAAATTTTGAAAAAGCTAGAGTTAAAAAAAGATCATATAAAAAGAAAGTTGTAGATACTGCTGAAGAAGAGCCGGCAAACGAAGTATAATTTTTCATTATATTATGTAGAGCATTACAACAATGTGGCTCATTTTACGGTAATTAGACCTGAGTTTAATACAACTAGTGATCTTTATATAGCAGGTATCGATAGTAAAAAATTTTTTTATATACGCGATTTAAAAAATGGAGGTTATTAAATTATGTTATTAAGTATTTTTGAACAAGAATGGTTTCAAGTTATTCTAGGTGCTATTGCATTAGGGATTGCTGGAATTATCACATGGGCTTTTAAGCTGTTTCAAGTTTGGCTAAGCTCAAAAATTAAAAACGAGAAGGTAAGAGCTGCTGTTATTGCGGTTACTGAGGTTGTTGAAAAATCAGTTTTATCTATTCAGCAAACATTTGTTGATCAGCTTAAGAAAGATGGAAAATTTGATAAAGACAAGCAAACTGAGGCACTAAACAAAGCAATAAATCTTGCTATTTCATTAATTTCGGAAGAGACAAAGAGAGTTATTACAGAAAACTTTGGATCATTTGAAGAATTGTTGTTAACGCAAATAGAAGCGTTTGTTTTAAAACTACCTGGACACAGTGGAGATAGTGTTATAGTTAGCGGTAAAAAGACAATCACCGGATAGAGGGATGATATTTAATGCCAGATAAATTTAATAAAATTAGTCGTGAACTTAGAAGAATGATTGCATTAAGTGCTAATCGTGATCTAGATGATGAACCAGATGACGACGATTATGACTACGATATACTTATAGATGAACTAGATGATGAACTAGATGATGAACTAGATGATGACTACAATGAGTATGACGACGATTATGACGACTTCGATATACTTATAGATGGATTAGATGATGAGCCAGATGATGAACTAGATGATGAACTAGATGATGAAGATGACTACAATGAGTATGATGACGATTATGACGACTATGATGATCATAGTTTAATTGACTTATCAAAAAGAATCAGTTATTTTGATGACCATTTTTCTGACTTAGATGACGACGAGCTTACAAGAGAAATACAAGAACTATTAGATAAGATTAATGAAAGCAAATATGACGTGCCATCAAATTCTGCCATGAGAGACTTTTATTCAGACGATGAGACTGCGAAATTGTTTAAACAAAATGGCTGGCCAAATACGGCAAATAGGGAATTCTATAGAGCAAAAAACAAAGTAGATAAATTACTAAGAAATCGTCAATGTCAGTTTGATAATAGTAAAGGATTATCTGGTGCATTCTTAATTCCAGTTGCAGACTATGATGATATTATAAATAGTTCTAATAAAATTGTTAAAGACGTTATTCAGGATTTTGAAGATGGTAGAGTTTATGTAAATAAAAAAAGTAAGAAGTGGGATACTTCTAAACAATTAAGGACAGGCGGTAAATAAAGATATGAATACACCATTAGGTAAATTAGAGTTTGACGATTTATTAAACGCAATAAGAAAGCTAGTTAATTATTTTGATTTACAAAATCTTATAGCGCTTTATGATGATGATTTTTCAATAGATACTCTAAATCATTTATACAACCTTCTTCAAGATGGCAAAGATTTTGAGATGGCGGGGTTAACAGACGAAGAGACTATCATTTTATTGTCAGCGTTTGTTGAATACTTAGACGAGGATATTGATCATCTTCTAAATGTGCATAGTGAAGCGAGTCATACTGAAAGCGGTGTTGCCAGATACAACATAATTACATTAGGTAAAAATGATCTCGATATATTTCGTAAATTATACGATGAGTGGGCACTAACGTTCGAAGGGCTATGGCCTGACGATATTGAAAAAGTTGTCGACTATTTGATTAAAAGCGATACCAGCATAGAGTCTGTCAATGTATATATAACATTAGGCGAAGTCATGAATCATATTTGTAAACTAACAGGAAGAAACGCGTATCCAAACGATTTGAATATAATCAGTTTTCTTCCATTTGGAAGAGTTTTAGCGATGACTATTGATGCACGCTGGTTTACTGATATCGTCGATAATAACGCAGATAGAGAAGGATTCCACCCACTTAATGACGAGTATTTTGATGACGAGTCTGAAGAAAGATGGACAGAAGCGTATGGCAGTGGTAGTTCTAATGTCATCATGCTTAGAAGAACCTCGGATTTTCCATCTGAAGAAATTAGAAAAGTTTCTAAAATGTGGACAGATCTTGCAAATAGCTATGGCGACGTGGGCCCTTGCGTTATTGGGGCGGGTTTTGAGTTTGATTACAATGGACAGGCGTATTTCTTACCACCACTTTCTAGATGGCAAGGCTCTATTTCATGGGAACACTGGAAAGACAAGATTCAAAGAGAATTAGAAAACGTCGGTGCTACAAACGTCAGATATGATTGGGGAACAATGGACTAATATGAAAGAAAGAGAATTTACAATCAAAACAGCGCAGCAAGCCACGGTAGAAAGAACGTATTACATTTACGCGGAAACAGAGTCAGAAGCAAAAAACATTTGGTCTGAAGTATCATCGTATGATGCCGATGAAGAGATTACATTCCAAGAAGGCGCTGAGACAATCGTAAGCGTTGATGTCGAAGATTAGGAGATAAATAAAATGAAAGTAAGAGAATTAATAGAAGAGCTTGAGCAATTTGCTGAAACTTTTGGCAATTTAGAAGTTGCTGTAAATAGAAATGGTAGAGATTACCCTGTTTTTATAAAAGCTTCAGGGGCATTTCCGGCGCATACGAATCAGTTACGCGAGAACTCTGGCTATTTTACATATGAGGATACTCCAGAAGAAATAGACTTAAGCAATGAAGAAGTGCCATGCCCAGAATGTGGAACTACAATGAACTATGAGTTTGAGTGGGCTGATGAAAGACTTATATGCCCAAACTGCAATACTGTAATCGACGGCAAAGCTGTAAGAGAAGACTTTTTTGGTATAAATATAAATCTTTGTGTGGTAAATGATTAACAAATATTTAAAGCTCTATCATGCAACATATTTACCATATTTAAGTAGTATCTTAAAGTATGGCTTGTTTTGTTCAAGTCCAGAAAGCAACTGGTATAACTATAAAGAAGATGCAATTTATCTAGCAACTGACGAAAACATTGCTATTTCTTTTGCTGAAACAAGCGAATTAGCACCAGAAGAATATCTTGATAAAATTGTTCTTTTAGAGATAGACACGTCTGGATTAGATTTAGACTATTTATTTGTAGATAGTAATATTATCTTTAATGACGATGAAGAGATATATTCTTTCGAATATCATAAAGACATAGATCCGCAATTTATTAAAGTCATCAATTATTAGTGATATAATACAAGTGTAGTCGGGATGAAGACCTAAAACTCATTCCCATTGGTCGGGATGAAGACCTAAAACTCATTCCCATAAAAGAAGTATAGCGCGAGCTATCTTATTTAATTGGATAGGAAAAGGGAGACACAAAGTTATGAGTTACTTAGAGTTTATTAGTAGTAAAGAAAGCTGGGAAGCCTTCTTAGAAAAAGAAGAAACTAGGGAATTTAAAGATGAGAGGCTCATTAAGCAGATTAAAAGGATTACCAAAACTGAAAAATTTTTAAAGTTTGGGAAGTCATTTCTTGATAAGTTCGCTTGTCCTAAAGTAATTCAATTAAGCAAGTATAACACTTCTAAAAAGAGAACAGTCTATGTTTATCCTGGCAATTATATGCTTTTACTAAAAATAACGTCATTCTATATTCTAAGAAAGTATGGAAAAAAGTTTTCTAATAACTCTTTAGCATATGTCGAAGGAAAGTCTGTAAAATCAGCTTTCGGGCTATTAAAAAAGTATAACATAGGTAGCAGTGACATTGTGTATAAGAATGATTTCTCTGACTATTTCAATTCAATACCTATAGACAAACTAAAGCCTAAATTAGAAATGTTCCTGGATGATGACCAGGAACTCGTAGAGTTCATAGTTAATATACTGTCAAACCCTAATGTTAAGATTAATAATAAAACAGTAAAAGACTACAATAAAGGCGTTATGGCAGGATCACCAATTGCCGGTATTCTTGCCAATATCTATATGCATGATGTCGACGTTGAGATGCTTAAAAATAACTATAAGTATATTAGATATGCCGATGATACGCTTATTGTTGGTGATGAAGCATTAGAATTCTTTAAAAAGAAAATTGAAGAGCTTAACATCAAATTAAATCCTAAAAAAATGCAAACAATGAATCTTAAAACAGGTATAACATTTCTCGGATTTAAGTTTATTGGTAAAGCAATTGATATTTCTGATGATGCCTTAGCTAAAATGAAATCAAGATTTAAGCGTAGAGCTAAGTGGTATCGTCAATGGATGCTTGAGAAAAACGTGGTGAAAGAAGTCGCTATTAAAGATTATATTAAAAAAATAAACTTTAAGCTTTATTCTGATCAAGATGATTCAATAAACTGGTCGCGCTGGTATATGCCAAATATAAACACTATAAAGTCTATAGGATATCTAGATTCTTATTTTATCAGCTGCATTAGGTATTTAGATAGTGGAACATGGCATAGAGGAAAACACTATTATCGATTATCTTATAAAGATATTAAAAGACTTGGATTCAAAAGCCTGGTAGAAGAATATTATAGAATAAATGGAGTAAACCAGTTATGCCAAAGACATACGATAAAGCAATTATAAATCCGAATGACTGGATTAATATGGCCAATATTATAAATCCTCTTATTAAAGAATATAGAAAAAGCAGTATTATTAATACGGATAGAGGGTTTTGTAAACGCGAAAGCGATAATTTTATTTTCTGGTTGCAGGATGAGCATAAAGATATATTCGACAATTTAGTCGATACAGCTAATATAAAAGTTGTTGATGGGTATTTTAATATTGATTATCCAGAAGGTATTGATCTTGATATAATGGACTTAAACTCCGTCGAAGGTTTAGAGTTTATGGACTTATACGAGGATAACGTTGATTTTACCGATAATAGAGATGTTTCACATTATATATGGGAATACATTCAACATTATGTGGATGATGATAGACTTGGAGATTTTTATTCGTATAATCACGCGTGGATAGATCTCGACGGTCTTATAATCGATTTTACATGGGAACAATTCAAAAATGCTATTGCAGAGCAGTTTCCATCAATAGAAAGGTATGAATATTTATAATAAATGCATAAATAAAACATGCATTTAGTATATTATATATTGTAAAGTAATCTTATATTTCTGACATCTAGCTAAGTTAGCAGCTAAGGCAACTAACAAATTCTGGATACTGTACTATCACTTCGGTCAAAACAGCAAAGCAATTGTACCAACCTGCTTTTGTGTTTTGAACCATCGTGAAGTACAGTATCCAAGATCCAGATCATTCTCATGCTCTGGATCTAATAGTCAATCAAGTGCTCTATATAATGTCAGTTAAATAATTATAATGTTATTAATGTCGGTTTGCTAGGGCCTACATACAAAATTTTGCAGAGAGAGGAATAGTTATGGCACAGGAAATTGTTAAACAAGCCGTCGGTGTAGTAAAGAGCTTTAATCCTGTTAAAGGTTATGGCTTTATATCATGTGAGGATAATCTAGATTTAGATATCTACGTTCACTACACGCAAATTCTTATGGAAGGGAAGAAGACTTTAGAGGTTGGCGACAAAGTTGAATTCCTTTATAAAGAGTTTAGTGAAAAAGGCTTAAGAGCGTATCAAGTAAGAAAGGTAGAGTAGTGTGCTATTAACTGTGCAACTATTGCACAGTAAGTTGCATAGATAAAACTAATGAGACTATATGATATAGATCATGACCTTGGAGTATCATCATTTGAGGAGATATATAACTATGAACAATGATATAACATATACTGGAAAAGAGATTGCTCAGTATATAATTAATATCACTCCAAATAAAGATTATATTACATACAGTTGGATCGATAAATTTGTTTTACCTAATAAGTTTGAGCTAAAGGAAATTCGAGTAGATACGCTTTTAAGTGATTCATATTTTTTAGACTATTATATGTCATATTTAGAGAACGTTGAAGGAAGTAAAAGATATCATTATAGTGACAGTGACGGCTATTACGTAGATTTAGACGGCAATCCAGTCGACATAAGTGACGATGATTTATATTTACCTATTGTTATCGTCGATGATATGTTGATTGACGGCTTCTCAAGAGCAGCTAACAATTTACATGACGGTGAAGAAACAATTATGGCCTATGTGGCTATTAAATAAGAAACAAACTTTTTAATTGAAAAGAGGATTATAAAGAATGGGCAAAAAAATATTTAAAAATTCAAAATTTAATGTTGGACTCGTCGAGTCATATAAGGTTACTGAAAAGTCTCATATAGGTGATAGTCCTATATTAGGTTCTTTCTCAGTAAAAGGTATGACTGTTGAGGATATGGTAAGTCAAAATCAGACAAAGTATTCTAAAGAAGTTTGGAATCAACCGACGGCATTTGGTGCTGGTGGCAAGTTCATTGATGAAAATGGAAAGCTAATACCAACTACGCTATTTGGTAGCGTTGATCATCCGATAGACGATAGAGCTGAGTTGTTATTAACTGAAGCCGCTATTGCCTGGTATGATGTAAAAAGAAATGAAGACGGTTCATGGGACGGTTCAGCAGATATTTTAAATAACCCATCAGGTAAAATCGTTAAAACATTTTTAGACTATGCTAAAATGCGTGGTGGCGGACACTTGCTTGGCGTTTCATCTAGGGCTCTTGGAGAATCTAGACTTGAAGAGAGTGGAGACGGCCAAGTAGAGTCAATTGTGCCAGAAAGTTTTGAACTAATGTCTTTTGACTTTGTTTACAATCCTTCTTTCCAAACCGCCGTTGCGCGTATTAATGAGTCTAAAAAAGGACCAAAGAAAACTTTAATGGAGTCAATCAAAGCTCTTGCTGAAGAAGATGAAGAGCATGCCGAAATTTATACGGAGTTTGCTAAAACTCTTGAGAAGGATAATGTTGAAATGAAAAAAGAATCAAAGAAATTAATTCTTGAAGGTAAGTCTATCGCAAACGCCAAAGCAGCCTATTATAGAGAATTGCGCGACAAAGAAAAAGAGCTTCATGACGCGTTATATGAAATTGAGAAAATGTCTGATGAGGACTTTGAAAAAGAATATGGTAGCAAGAATAAGTCTAAAATAAAAGACGCTATCGAAAAAGAATATAAGGAGGTACTTGACGAATTGGCTAAATTAAAAGAGACAAAAGAAGAAAGTACAAACACAGAAGTAGTAACTGAAGCCAATAATATTATCGATGAATTCGCTGAAGAGGCTAAAGAGAATGAACTTAAACTAGTTGGTGAAGATGATGAGTCTGAAGACGAAGAAGAGTCTGAAGAAGAATCAGAAGAATCTGAAAGCGAAGAAGAATCTGAAAGTGAAGAAGAGTCTGAAGAAGAATCTGAGGAAGAATCTGAAGAAGTAACTCTTGAATCGCTTAAATCTGATATCGACGAATTGAGACAACTTATATTAGATTTAAAAGAGCAGCTATCTCCAGTTGAAGATCCTATGCTTGAATTAGACCTTGAAGATGAAGGCGAAGAAGAGTCTGAAGGCGACGAAGATGAAGAGTCTGAAGACGGCGAAGAAGAATCTGATGGCGAAGAAGATGAAGAATCTGAAGATGAGGAAGATTTACTAGACTTTGACGAGCTATCTGAGGAAGAATTAGACGAACTAAGTGATGAAGATTTAGAATATCTTGCTAAATTGGTAGATAAAGAATAATTGTAAAAAGCGAGGCTGTCATTCTTAGCGAAAAATATGCATTTTGATGGAGAAGATTAAACAAACCTATAAACAACTTAGGTTAAAAATAAAAGGTTTCTCAGTTATAGTATTAGTTGCAGATTGTAGTTAACAAAAAATAAAAATAATATTATAAGGGAGAAAATATGAAACTAACAAAAGAGCAAGTATTGAAGAAACTTCAAGAACGCAGAGCACAACAAGAGAAACAAACTCCTCCTGCTAAAAGACCTGTTTATTCAGAAAGAAAACACGAAGATTTAACTCAACGTAGAGTAGTTCGTGAAGACGTTCGTAAGCCAATTACACAAGGCCCAAGAACAATTTCTGAAGACATCAAACTTAGAACTAAAGATATGAGTAAAGAGCAACAACACTTATATAAGACTTTAGCTGAGAACATGACTCAAGCAGTGAGAGTATTAACAGAAGCAACACAATCAGGTCCTGGTACATACGGTATTACAGGCCAAGGAGCCGGCGTCGGCTTAATGAAGACATACTTTGACATTTTCTTTGGCTATTTTCCAAACCTAATCGTTACGGAAATTGCTTCAACACAGCCAATCAAAACTGAAAAAGCTATGATTTTCTACTATCAAACAATTGCAGGAAGTACAAAGGGAAGCGTTACTGCAGGCGACGCATTAATCACACCATTCAAAATCAGTACTGACAAGAATTACTCATCATACAAAGTTAATTTACCAGCAATCGAAGCAACAGGAGCATACGACTCAACAGCTAAACCTATTTGGGGTCCTGCTCAGGCAAGATCACTTGTATTAAAGCAAAGAGACGTAGAAGCAGATATTACTTGGGCATCTGATGCAGCTTTTACAGCCACATTAGCTGACCCAACAGCAGGTGAAATCACTATTTCTAATGGTGTAGTTACAGCAGGCGCAACTACAATGCAAGTAACAATGACACTTGACAAAGAACCATCTTCAGCTATCGAAGTTTACTACACTTATGACAACAAGTATGCACCAACAGAAGTTCCTGAATTGAACGCAGACATCGATTCACGCGAAATTACTGCTATGGCTAGAACAATCAAAACTAATTATTCATTCCAAGCTGGTTTCGGTTTCGAAGCTCAATTTGGTGTTAAATTAGAAGATAAACTAGCTGAATCTGCTATGTATGAACTAAAGCGTGAGACTGATCTAGACTTCGTATTCGAAATCATGAACTCAGCCCCAGCTCAAGTAATTTGGAACAGAGCAGCTGGTGTTGCTAACGGTTTATATGAATTCCACAAACTATCATTTAGAGATGCTGTTGTAGGAGCTTCAAACTACATCTTCAGTATTTCAAAACGTGTACGTGGTAACGTATTGCTAGTTGGCGTAAACGCTCAAACAATCGTAGAAACATTACCAGACTTTAAGGGTTCAGACTTCGGTTCTCAAATCGGCGGACCTTCTGTAATCGGTAAGCTAAAAGACATCAAAGTTATTGCTGTTCCTGATTTGGATGCAAATGACTGGGCAGTTATCTACAAGAATGAAAAAGACAACTTAGACGCAGGTATCGTATTCGCACCTTACATTCCAGTAGTTGCAACTACACCTGTAACACTTGATGACTTCATGATCCGTAGAGCTTACACAATGTCATATGGTAAATTAGTTGTTAATGCTGATTACTTCGTAAGAGGCTCAATTATCAACGACCCAATGGCATTACCAGTATTGCTAGCAACTAAGGATGGTCAATACGATGGAGACGTTGCACTTCTAGGAACTGACGTTGTTGTTCCATCAGCACCTGCATTTCCTAGCTGATCTTAACTAAATTAATTAATTACTAACTAAATAACTAATTGTATTTTCTAAGGCGCCGGAGAGTTTCGGCTTAATGGTGCCTTAGTTAAATACATTTGATTATGCGTATAATTAAGTGTATTATATGTATAATCAAGTGTGTAATTTCAGTTATGCATAATGCCATAAATAATAGGTATAGTAAGGAGATATTATATATATATGAATAAAAGAACTGAGTTATCTTTATTTATTAAGCGCCTTGTAGAAAGTAATATGCTAAGTCATGACGATGCTAATGGGCTTATAAATGCTGTTCAATCAGTAAAAAAGCGAGATCTTGATGGTATAGAAACGATTATACTTGAAGAAGCTTCAAATACCGCTGATTTAAATCTTGATGTTATGAAAGTTGTCAATATTATTATGCGGGAATTTAAAGATGAAGAGGCTGTAAAAGACTTTTTTAGAGACACTTTTACAGACTTTGCCATATTTGAGTTTGTTGGATATGATATTTTTAATATTAAGATATCAGATAAAGAACTACGATCAATGCTTAATTCAGATCCATCTGAAATAAGCAATAATTTTGATATGGTTAGCCACGTCGTTATTAGAATTAAACTAGGAGAAGAAGAATTTTCATTTTGTTATAATGATAAGATGGTTGATGTTATTTATACAATCAACGATTCTCCTGTTTCTTATATGCATCTAAAGGGCCTTTTAAAAAAAGGTAGAGATAAAAGAACAATTGTTTATAATGTAGTAAAAGCGATTGTTGACACAGATTAGTGTGTATGAGGAGGAGATATTATGCTTAAAGATTTTGATATAGCTTTTACAAACAAAGTCAAAGCGTGGTACTCTAATACTATTTATGCAAATACCGCGATCGTATATAACGTTGCGTATAATTTAGTTGAGGATGACATAACAAAAAATGCGTTGAGGTTTCCACTAATTTCTATTTATAGGCCTAGTGGTTTTGAGCCAAGTGATATTCAAAATTTTGCCGCAAGAAAACGTGGCGTTGAGTATTACTACGATGATGACACACATACGAGAGTTGCTGCTAGGTTTATTACAGTAAATCTGGTTTATCAATTAGATATTTATACAAAGACACCTGAAACACTAGATGATATTACTGAAAATATCATGCAAGCATTTAATTTTGATCAGACACTTGAGGTTACTCAAATAGATATTAAAAACAGCCTCGAATATACAGAGTCATATGACATCACATATATTTCTGGTCCAGTAGAGCAAAGTGAATTTCAGAATGATGATCGTATCTATCACTACTCTATCGCGTATGAGATTAAGAATGCTAGACTTCTTAATTTTAGAGTTTCAGAAATCGTTACATCAACTGAAGTTGATATTGATGTTGAAGGCGGATCATTTTATGTTGATGACGCTATTGAAGGATTTGACGGTGGAGAATTTGAAGAAGAGTAATGCTAGTAAAGGAGCAAGTATATGAAACTAACAGTGTTTAATAGAAAAGCTTATACGGAATCTATAAATAAACTAAAGGCGAGAAATGCCCCCGGATATGTCATAGATGCATATAAAGAAGGTTATGTAAGCGCTATTAATAAATATTACAGAATGAGACTAGAAAGGCTTTTAAATAAGCCGCATGTTGTTAAAGAGAATATTGTTGATCTTAAAAAAGTCGCAGATAATACTAGTGTAGAATTTATTAGAGAGGCCGCGAATAACAAAGATTTAGATTTCATTAAAGCATTCTTTATGATGACTAACATGGACATTATGACAGGCAGCAAGATTCCACCAAATGCCAGTAGTTTAATTAAACAAGACATTGTTAAAGATTTTGGATTAAAAGATTTATTTAAAAAATTACGATAGAGAGGTAATTATGAATGGCAATTAATGTAAACATATCAGTTGCACCCGCTGTTAAACAACCAAATGACGTGGGATTAACGCTAGTTATTTTTAAGAATGCACTGCTAAAAGCTGCATCTGAGAATCCTATTAGGATAAATACGATTAAAGAATTAGAAACGGCATTTCAAGCGCCAACAACAATGGTTCAATTCAAGGAGCTATATTCTGCTGAATACTTACTAAGAGCTGGTGTAAATTTACTATGCTATGCCGTAGATACTCCTGGAACTTTTGATGAAGATGACGCCGCGAATATCTCGGATTTAGAAGTCTTAGATTATAAATTTATTGTAGTACCGTATTCGTTTGTTTCTGGTAGTGGAGAATCAATCATTTGGGATGATGACCTAAAAGACCTTGTAGACGATAATAACATCGAGTTGTTATTAGACCTTACACCATTTGTAAATGAGTCAGCTGCTGCAGATATTGTAGCTGAATTTTCTTCTCCAAAAATCAGCGTTGCTATTAACTCAGGGTTTACTGGAATTGAAAGCGTTTTTGATACATCGGAAATTGATGAAGATTTAGATATATCTGAAGAATTACTAGCTACACCAGGAGTATACGCAGAAGCAACAGATTATGTGGGTATTCCAGCATCATTGGCAATACTAGCAAGAAAAGCAAAGCTTCTTGCACTAGAAACACCGTGGATTCCAGTCGCTGGAGAACAGTACGGCGTAGTTCCTGAATTTATCTCTTTATTTAGAGCA
>Ga0209510_1003451_pt1 | contig 14869 bp, 11 predicted proteins | sample BiotimSIPDNA_FD_185749 | JGI IMG/M metagenome (GOLD analysis project Ga0209510, IMG submission 185749) | Anaerobic biogas reactor microbial communites from Washington, USA - Biogas_R1 time_0 SIP DNA (SPAdes) (version 2) | ecosystem: Engineered > Bioreactor > Anaerobic > Unclassified | place... | reverse complement strand
TAGGAAAACCGTAAAGCCAAGAAGGATCTGTTCTGTGTGCAGTAGAAGTATCTATTACTCTTACATTAGGATTATCAATAAGTGCTACACTCTCTATAGCTGCTTCATCTGGCAGACACATTAAAACGATGTCTGACTCGTTCATCACTTCTTTTTTTACCTTAGGGTCCTTCTTATCTTTTTCCGGAACAGAAAGAAAAGTAAGGTGGTCCATCTTTTTTATTCTGTCATATATGCTTAGCCCAGTCGTTCCGTACTGCCCATCTATAAAAACCTTTTTCACTTGCTATCTCCTTGCCTTCTTAATCTGTCTCTTAAAGAACTATTTGTCAAATTTTTTATATTTTCTTTATTTCTTCTTTTATGTAATCTATCTGAGATTTTACACTTTCAGGAGCAGGCCCGCCCTCTGAATTTCTTCTCTTGACACACTCTTTAATATCTATTACTCCGTATAAATCTTCCGAAAAAACAGGGGAGTAGGCCTTATATTCTTCAATTTTGATTTCTTCTAATGACTTTTTCATCTTAATAGCATCGGCCACGATTTTCCCGGTTAGTTTGTATGCGTCTCTGAAAGGCATCCCTTTTTTTGTAAGATAATCTGCCAGATCGGTAGCATTCATATAACCATATGCCGCCGCTTTTTCCATAGCTTCCTTTTTTACTGAAATAGCCTTCAGCATCGGGATATATACCTTTAAGCAATTAATTACTGTATCAACTGAATCGAAAAGAGCTTCCTTATCTTCCTGCATATCCTTGTTGTATGCAAGTGGCAAACCTTTCATAACTGTCAATAAAGCAAATAAATTTCCGTATACCCTGCCGGTCTTTCCTCTGACGAGTTCAGCAATATCGGGGTTTTTCTTTTGGGGCATAATACTTGAACCAGTGGAATAGGCATCCGAGATTTCGATATAGTTAAATTCCCCACTTGAAAAAAGAATTACCTCCTCAGATAGTCTGGACAAATGCATCATTAAAATAGCAGCGTTGCTCATGAACTCCAGACAAAAATCCCGGTCGGAAACTGAATCCATGCTGTTTTTGGAGATTTCCTTTAGCCCTAGCAGTTCTCCTTCCATTACTCTGTCAATAGGGTAGGTAGTGCCCGCTAAAGCGCAACTTCCGATGGGAGAAACCGTACATCTCTTCAGACTGTCTTTCATTCTCTCGAGATCTCTTAAAAACATCATTCCATATGACATTAAATAGTGTGCATATGTTACCGGTTGAGCTTTTTGAAGATGCGTGTATCCCGGCATAATAGTATTTAAATTTTCATTAGCCTTTTCAGCTATCGCATCCAAAAATAAGGAGAGCAGATTGATTATTTCCTCGGTTTTTCCTTTTAAATACAATCTTATATCAAGAGCCACCTGGTCATTTCTGCTTCTTGCGGTGTGCAACATTTTGCCTTTGTCCCCGATTCTTTTTGTAAGCTCATTCTCTACAAAAGAGTGAATATCTTCCTCTGTTTTTGAAATTATAAGTTTTCCTGCCTCTATATCTTCAAGAATTTCTTCTAGAGAGCTGACAATAAGCTCTGAGTCTTCTTTTTTGATGATCCCGGTATTTCCCAACATAACTGCATGGGCTATTGAGCCTATTATATCCTGCTTATATAACACTCCATCTATGGAAATCGAAGAATTAAAACTGTCAGCGACAGGATCATTCTCATCCATTCTTCCCTTCCAAAGCTTACTCATTTTTTCCTCCCTTCCTTCTGCTAACCCAAGAGCAGCAGAAATAAATTCATGTCCTTTATAAAGCGATTTAGCCCCCGATTTACGGGGGCATTCACTTATTTCTTATTTTTCTCTCTCTGGGCTTTAAGTTGTGCGCTAACTTTTATGGGAAGTCCAAATAGATTAATAAACCCGGCTGCATCAGCCTGATTATATTTATTGTCTTCTCCGAATGTGGCTATCGCTTCTGAGTACAAAGAGTATTCACTCCAAACCCCGGCTTTAATGATATTTCCCTTGTACAATTTAAGCTTTACTTTACCTGTAACAGTCTCTTGGGTCTTATCAACAAATGCATCTAGGGCTTCTTTTAAAGGTGTAAACCATTGTCCGTTATATACCAGTTCTCCATAAGTAATCCCAAGTTCTTGTTTCTTATGGGCGGTCATTTTATCAAGGCATATCGATTCAAGATATTCATGCGCAAAATACAGAATGGTTCCTCCTGGGGTTTCATAAACTCCTCTACACTTCATTCCAACAAGTCTATTCTCAACTATGTCCAATAGACCTATACCATTTTCCCCTCCGACTTTATTCAGGTTTAAAATGATATCCTTTGCGCTCATCTTTTCTCCATTAAATGAAACTGGTTTTCCCTTCTCGAATTCAATTTCCACGTATGATGGTTGGTCCTTAGCCTGTTCGGGTCCAACACACATCTCAAGAAATCCTTTTTTTCCATACTTGGGCTCATTGCCTGCATCCTCAAGATCCAGTCCCTCATGGGAAAGATGCCACATATTCTTATCCTTTGAATAATTGGTTTCTCTGTTAATCTTTAACGGAATCTTATGAGCTTCCGCATAATCTATTTCCTCTTCTCTCGATTTTATTGACCATTCTCTCCAGGGAGCAATTATATGCATATCGGGAGCAAAAGCCTTTATTGTAAGTTCAAAACGAACCTGATCATTTCCCTTCCCGGTACAACCATGGCAGATAGCATCGGCTCCTTCCTTAAGGGCGATTTCGACCAATCTTTTTGCAATAACGGGTCTTGCAAATGAGGTTCCCAAAAGGTATCCCTCGTATTTTGCTCCCGCTTTAACTGTAGGGATAATGAAGTCTTCTACAAATTCTTCGGTTAAATCTTCTATGTATATCTTGGAGGCCCCTGTCTTGATCGCTTTTTCTTCAAGTCCCTCAAGTTCATCCGCTTGCCCCACATTTCCAGATACAGCAATTACCTCACAATTGTTATAGTTTTCTTTCAACCAGGGGATAATGATTGAAGTGTCAAGACCTCCCGAATATGCAAGAACTACTTTCTTAATGTCTTTCTTATCCATTATATTGCCTCCGTTTATAAATGATGTTGAAATTATACATGTTATACGTGCATAAAACAAGTAATATTATGCTAAAATACTGCATATTTTTAATAATATAATCTATTTTTTTGCATAAATGCATATTATCATGCCCCGGTTATTCCCTGTTTTTCGTATTTACAAGTTATACTCCACTGTGTTAATATTTAATTAATTAATAATTTTAAATAACGAGCGCGCGAGATACATACGGTATATTAATAAACTTTTTTAGTTTATAAATCAAGTTATTTATCCTTTGCACCGGCTCCAAATGATTTGCATAACATTATAGTTTTATGCAAAAATTATGATAATAGTTATTTGTTTATAATGGGCTATGGAGGGGTATGTGAATATCGATAGTTTTCTTTACAAACAAAACAGTTGTATCCATTTTGGTGTTGATTCTACAAAAAAAATGGGAGATATTCTATTTAAAACCTCTGCTTCAGCCATTATTGCCTGCGACCCTTTCTTAAAACCCTTTTCCTTAAAATTGAAGGAAGAATGCCCTCAAATTAAAGATATATTCTCTGAAATCGAACCCAACCCTCAACTAACTGGCGTGATGAAACTATTGATTTTGGCCTCTCTCCATAAGTGCGACACAATTATTGCGATCGGTGGTGGAAGTGTCATGGATACCGCCAAGTTCGTAAAAGGAGTTTATAGCTATAAACCAATGGATATCCCCGAATTGCTTAAATTCTTTCGGCAGGAAGTCCCCTTTAATGTTACTTCCCCAATAAAAATTATTGCCGTTCCCAGTACTGCGGGTACCGGAGCGGAAGTAACTTCCGTATCAGTAGTCAGCCACGGAGACATAAAAAACACAATTAACTCTCCCGTTTTTCTTCCAGATATATGTGTTATCGATCCCACCCTTACGCTTACAGTTCCACCAAGAGTTACTATGATTACTGGTCTTGATGCCTTGTCTCATGCACTTGAGAGTTTTTGGAACATAAATCATCAGCCTATTACCGATCTTTTGGCGAAGGAAGCGGCCAAACATATATTTTCTAACTTATCAAACGCATATAACGAAGGAAGGGAATTAAATTCTCGAATTGGAATGAGCTACGGTGCACTCCTCGCTGGGCTTGCATTTTCTCAAACTAGAACCGCGGGTTGTCATGCGGCAAGTTATCCTCTTTCTATGATTTTCCACCTCGCTCACGGTGAAGCTTGTGCTTTTACCCTGGCTGGATTTATCAGGCTTAATAACGATGAGAGACTTGAAGAGTTGGCGAGGGAAGTGGGTTTTTCAGACACTAATGAAATGGAGAATTATGTAGTATCCCTGCAAAGAATTGCTGGGCTAAAAACTACCATTGAGGATCTGGGTATATCAGATACATATCACCTTTCAAAACTCTGCGTTGAACATCCTTTGATGAAATTTAACCCCGTTCAACCTTCAGTAACCGATATGCAAGAGTTGTTTAAATCTCTTGGTAAATAAAGGATAATTAATTAAAGATTATTATATAAATCATTTTTTAATAATTTAATGGGTGAGGAATTGAGTTCAGTGAACTATAGTATGGGGAATGAAGTTAATAGTCTAAAGAGTCTTAAGAAGAATAATAAATCTTCTATTCTAAGACTTTTATATGATAATGGTGCAATGTCCCGGCTAGAACTAGCAAAAGAGACAGGACTGACAACTGCTTCCATTACTGTCCTAGTAAAAGATCTTATGTCTTGTGGCGCAATAATAGAAAGTGGCTCCGTTCAAAGAAATAAGTCTGGAAGACGAGAAGTATTGCTTGACATAAACTATAAAGAATTACGGGTAGCCAATATAACCATTGAAAGTGACAAAATATATTTCTCCATATGCAATAGATATGAAACCCTTATAGAAAAGACTTTTGATTCCTCGGTTATTCAACAAGCAGATCCTCTTAATCCTGCTGAAGATGACATTCTCGGGAACCATTGGAGTACCCAGTATAAAATTCGCTGTATTGGAATTGGGGTTATTGGCAAGGTGGATACTGAGAAGGGAATCCTAATTGATAGCCGGGGGCTTTTCCCTCCAAATTTTCCCCTAAGAAAAGTTTTGTCTATGCAGTACCCCTATCCAATAATTATTACGAACAATGTGCGTGCTCAGGCATATTCCATAATCACCTCTGAGCTAAATGATTTTCTCTACGTAAAGCATGGGCCTAAGCTTGGGGGAGCAATTGTCTCAAACGGAAGAATAGTAAGAGGAAGTGGGAATGAAGCAGGTGAAATCGGGCAGACGCAAGTTAGAAATATTCAAGAAAAGATTACTTTAGGTGACTATGTAAGCGAAAAGAGGATCCGCAAAAGATATGAAATGGAAACATCCAAAGATCTTGAAGCGGAAGAAATTTATAAATTATTCTCCACTGATAAAGTGGCCTATAGCGTAATATCTGACTGTTTAAAACAGATTTCTGATACAGTAGCAAATATTGGTTTTATAATTGATCCTGCCAAGATTATTCTCTCTGGAGGTATGTTTTTACACGATGATATATTCGAGAAATTGTGTGCTCTTATTAAAGATGCGGGCTATCTTAAGCCCGTTATTAGACCGACCAACTCAGACAAATTAAAGTTTCTTTCCAGCGGAATAGTTGCCCTCAAATTCTGCTTATTTGGGCTAATTAAACCTGACGCTGAAGACGATAGTTTTGTCTCAAAAAATGAAGATGATGACGAAGAACCTAGTGATTAACTTTCCTCTATAAATGAAGAGGATGACGAAGAACCTAGTGATTATCTTTCCTCGAAAAATGAAGAAAATGACGAAGAACCCAGTGATTATCTTTCCTCGTAGAACGCAGTTCATTTTCTAACAAAAAAATAATACCATTAGTAATTATATCAGTAAGGATTCTTCTACATATCAAGCTATATTATATATTATTGTTTGGAGGTTATGATGACAACAGTAGCGAAAGAAATTATACCGGGATTAAAAACCAGTGGGATTACTATCTCCGATAAGCTGGGCTACGCCCTAGGAGACGCGGGCTGTCTTTTGGTTTTCGGCTTAGTTGGATCTCTTCTTCAAAAGTTTTATACCGACATACTATTTATTGATGCAGGTAAAATTACTCTTTTATTTCTTCTAGCAAGGGTTTGGGACGCAATAAACGATCCACTGATGGGCAGAATAGTTGATATCTCTAAACCTACTAGTGCAGGTAAATATAAGCCATGGCTTGTAAGGATGGCAATTCCAATGGCTATCTCCACAGTTTTACTTTTCATGAAGTTTCCTGGGATGACAATGGGAGGGAAACTTGCATATGCATATGTCACTTACATACTTTTTGGTATGATATACACCACAATCAATATTCCATATGGCTCTCTTGCGTCAGTCATAACCTCTGATGTAAAGGAAAGATCTACCCTTTCAATTCTTCGTTCGGTTGGATCGGGTGTAGGCGGAATTGGAGCCATGGTTCTATCCGGCCTTTGCTTCAGTGTCGCGAAAGATCCTTCAGGGGCGATTTTGTATGATGCAAACAATGACCCTATAAAAGTAATGGATTGGAACAAACTAATAATTGGGGTTTCGGTCCTAGCATTCTTCTCAATTATTTGTTTTTTATTGAGTTATAAATTTACTAAAGAAAGAATCGCTCCCGAACCATATAATAAACAACAAAAAGGAGAATTTGCTAATTCTCTTAAGAGTTTAATAAAAAGCAGGCCATTCTTATCCTTGTGTACCGCTTCTATGTTATTAATTGCGGGGCAAATGTTCATGCAATCCCTTGGACTCTACATTATGGACGATTATTTCAATAAGCCCGAAATGAACATAGCCCTTACCCTTTCAACCTACGTTCCTATGGTCGCTGTTATGCTGTTCACAAACAAACTGGTTATGAAGTTTGGGAAAAGGGAGGTTTGCGGCTTTGGAATGCTTTTTTCGGGTGCTATTTTTCTTATTCTAATGATTATTAAAACTACAAATATTTGGGTTTTTATAGCCCTGTCCTTTGTAGCGGGTGCCGGCTTCAGCTTTTTCTTATTAGAAGTCTGGGCGTTTGTAACCGATGCTATTGATTATCAATTGGTAAAGACAAAAAAGAGGGATGAAACAAATACCTATGCTGTTTTTTCCTTCACCAGAAAACTGGGGCAAACCCTAGCAGGGGTTCTTTCAACACAGGCAATTGCCTGGGTAGGTTACAACGCATTAAATCTCATTCAAACGGATGCTACTAAGTCTCAATTATATCTTTGGGGAACATTAATCCCGTCCATAATGTTTATAATCTCTGGGATTATACTGCTTTTCTGGTATCCTTTGAACAAGAAAAAAATGGACGAATTGCAGCAGGCAAAAATTTCTCTTTACGAAACTAGCGCTGCCGTAGCAGATGCTGAAAATTCATACTTAGATGACATATATACTGGAGAAAAAAATGATACCAAGATAGATATTCCTGGAGCTGAATATGTTTCTTACGATGAAGAAGGAAATGCTAAAGAGTAAAAATAGTTCCCGAGACGGAGTTATAATCCTTTAGAAAATAAATTGATATTAAAATAATACACGTCATTATATCAGAAATTTGAATATAATTAGTTCTCACTTGCAGTCATATTGATTAAATATTAAAATATTCAATGAAAAGTATAAAATGGAGGAAAATATGCAAAATCATATTTTGGAAAAAGGAAAGCTTTTAGGCCCTGACGGCAATTTATTGCAAAAGGGTTATGCCACGAATAATATTCTTGAGTATGATAGAAAAGATATAAAGGCCCCTAAGTGGAGAATCAAAGAGTGGGATTACTACTATATCGGAAACGATGATTTCGCCCTCTGTTTGACAATCTCCGACATGGGATATATCGGGGCTATCAGTGCTACAGTCATTGACTTTAAGGAAAACTGGCAGATTACTAAGAGTGCGGTGGATCTATTCCCGATGGGAAAATATAAAATGCCCCCTTCCACTAAAACTGGGGATGCTTCGGCTAAAATCGGAAAAGTACAAATGACATTTGAAAATGATGGGAAGATTCGCAAGCTTTATGGAAGCTACCCGAAGTTTGGAAATGACAAAGAAACCCTTGCATTTGACATTACAATTGATGAGTTCCCCAAGGAATGCATGTTTATTGCGACACCTTTTGATAAACCAGGATACTTCTATTACAATGCAAAAATTAACTGCATGAGAGCAAGCGGGACATTTTCTCTTGGAAACAGAAAGTACGTTTTTGAAAATAACCTTGCAACACTTGACTGGGGAAGGGGCGTATGGACATATAACAATACCTGGTATTGGGGAAGTCTACAAACCAGACTTAGGGATGGCTCAACTTTTGGTTTCAATATTGGATATGGTTTTGGAAACACCTCTGCCGCCTCTGAAAATATGCTTTTTTATAAGGGTCTTTCTCACAAATTAGAGGATGTAAAGTTCCTTATCCCTGGAGAAGATGCTGGAAAAGAGGACTACATGTCCCCTTGGAAATTCACATCCTCAGACGGAAGATTTGAAATGGATTTTACTCCTATACTCGATCGCTATGCTCCAGTGGATCTGAAGTTTATGGCAATGATACCCCACCAGGTATTTGGTAAGTTCTCCGGAAAAGCAATCCTGGATGATGGTACGGTAATTGAGCTTAAGGAGACCCTAGGTTTTGCCGAAAAAGTACATAATAAGTGGTAATTTCTAAAAACCGTCTATTTTGTCAGAATATTAAAATAAAACTATAACGGGTTCTCATTATTGAGTTTCGGAATCTACAGTTTCCTAGGCTATTTACAGTATGTTTTCATATTATTGAGTATCAGAATCTACATTTTCCTAGACTATTTACAATATTTTATATATTAATGTGATTACAGCTCCAAGATTTTGCGCATCATTCTTCTATCTTGACTATTTTTGATTATCGCGCATATAATTAGGTATGGTTCAGGGATTCAAATGGGAGGACTTATGAAAAGAAAAGCACTAATTATTCTTGTAGTTTTGATACTTGTTTTTTCTCTGTTTATTCTTAATGCTTGTAGCGGAAGTCAGGATGATACTTTAGACAACAATGTTTCCCCAGAAATGGGTGCCCCTGCAGAAGACAATCAAATCGATACTGGCTCAGAATCCACACCTGAGAGAAAAATAATCTATTCTGCTGATGTATCTCTAAATGTCATAGAGTTTGATGAACAAATCGCAAAGATAAAAGCATCTATAAATTCAGATGAATGGTTTGATACTGAGAGTGTATCCTCTTCTTATGCTTTCTTTGTTGTTCGTGTAAAGACTGAGCGTCTAGATACTTTTCTCGCAGTTATTACTGAAGGAATCTCTTCTGATGCTATGAGCTTAGAAAAAACTGCAACGGACATTTCTTTGACTTACCAAAGCAAAGAGGACCAAATTACCGCTCTAAACGAAGAGAAAACCCTTTTAACCACTTATCTGGAGGATGAGAGCATTGTCCCGCTAGATGCTATAAGGCGCATTGCCGAAATCAATACTGAAATAGCCCGCCTTAATGGAGAACTAAATAGTTTTGACAGCTTGGTTGATTATAGCAGGGTTACAATAAGATTAAATAAAACCTATACTCCTTCTCCCGATCCGAGCTATGGAGAAAGGGCAGGAGGTACTTTAAGCGGGGCTTGGGAAGCTCTCGGAAAATTCTTCCAATTCTTGGGACTTGCAGTCATTGCAATATTCCCATGGTTACTAGTCATTGTTCCAGTTGGTGGAATTGTAATCCTTTTAATTCGCTTTAAGAAAAGGTTGAAACCCTTCCATAAGGTTCCACAGAAACAAGGCAAGAAGACTCCTACCGTAATGAAGGATACGAAGAACTCTGCTTCCGAAACAGAAACTCCTAAGGAATAAAATACTATTTGGGGTACAATTCGGAAAAGTTACTTATAGACGACTTGAAATCCATAAGTTGCATCAAAAAAATGCCCCGGTCGATATGGCCGGGGCATTAATAATTCTATTCATCAGACTTCACTTCATTCTTCTTCAACTTCAGGTTCAGAAATTTCTTCTTCCCCTCCTCCTATTCTTCCGATATTCTCAAGTTGGCTTTTAATTTTTCCGCTTCTGCTGTAAGTATCATTAATAGATTTACTCACCGTATCAAGTTGATTCTTTGTTTTGGAAAGACTATCAACAAATTTATCAAAATCCTTAGAGAACCCCTTTAGTATTGCTACAATATCCGCACTATTCTTTTGTATTTGTAAAGTCTTAAACCCAATTCGTAAAGATTGAAGGAGAGCAGATATAGTCGTCGGCCCGGATATCACGACTTTATAGTCTTTCTGGATCTCTTGGCCGAGTCCGGATATACTCATCGTCTCCGCATATAATCCTTCAGAGGGCAGAAACATAATGGCAAAGTCGGTCGTTTTGGGAACATTGATATACTTTGAAGAAATGCTTTTTGCTTGTCTGATTAGAGCAGCCCTAAGCTCTTTTAGATACTTGTCTGTCTTTTCTTTATCTCCTTCGCTTCTGCTCTCCACAAGCTGAACATAAGATTCAGTGGGAAACTTTGAGTCAATCGGCAAATACACTTCATTAATTCCATCTTCTCCTGGAAGTTTAATAGCAAAGTCAACAGCATCTTTTTTGTTGGAGCCACAACTAAATTGCTTCTCGTAAAGCTCGGCTGTTAAAATATCCTCCATTATCATCTCGAGGTTTGCTTCTCCCCAGTTGCCACGGGTTTTTGAATTTGATAGTAATTTGCTTAAATCGGTGATTCCCGTGGAAAGTTTGTTCATTTCTCCCATTTTTTCATGCAAACCTTGCAACCTGTCTGTAACTGATTTAAAAGAAATCTCTATCCTTTCATTCAGTGTCTTGGTCATTTTTTCATCGACTGTATTTCGCATCTGGTCAAGTTGTTTTTCATTTCCCTCTCTAAGTTCTTTTAGTTCTTCCTTGACCTGTTTTTGTAAAGCCTCCATACTAATCGTATTCTGGGATTGAAGTTCAAGTAGCCTTTGAGAAAGACCCGAAGTAGTTTGATCGGTCCAGGCCTTTATTGTTTTTGAGAAGGATTCGAAGTAACCCTTTAATCCTTCAAGTTGTAATTCCACCGCCTTGAATCCTTCCTTTGCGGAATTATCACCCTTAATAGTTCTAATCTTAAGATAAATAAGTATAGAAACGATCAAAGATGCTACGCACAATATAATAGAAATAATTAGTAAAGCTAATTCCATATTTCCTCCACACTACAATATACGAATAATTTATAAACTCACTACAATATACGAATAATTTATCCACTCACTACAATATACGAATAATTTATCCACTCACTACAATATACGAATATTATAGCAAATTATTGTAAAATCCTCAATTTGTACATAAGGAAAGTCCCAAAATAGGGACAACAAAAGCCTGCCATTTGGCAGGCTTAAATTGTTATATTACTTATTAAAGCTATTTCTTAAATTCCTCGGGGTGATTCCTTACTAATACATCCATACCTTCGGTACAAATCGCTATAGTTTCATCGATTATAGCGGGAGTCATAGCCATACAAATGAAGTGGTTGTGGTGATTAGTTATAAATACTCCTCTCTTCACGCACTCCGCAACCCATTCTTGATGAAGTCTGAAGTTTCCAAGTTCGTCTTGGATTCTAAGATAGAACATTGCAGGATGCCCGGAAGCTTTCAGCGGGATATTTCTTTCTTTAGCCGCTTTTTCGAGCCCGGTTGTCAACCTTGTTCCCATATCATAGAAATGTTGACAAGCATTATTAGCTACTAGCTTCTTTAAGTTAGCAAGGCCTGCCGCAAATGGGACTGCGCTCATCCAATACGAACCTGTGTAAGGAACGGTACTGGCTGCGCCTTTAAGAAATTCCTTTCCACAAAGAGCGGATACGTTATACCCGTTTGCAAGAGCCTTACAGAATGTAATTAAGTCTGCATCAAACCCAAAGTATCTATCCGATCCTTCCATGCTTAAGCGGAATCCGCAACGGATATCGTCAATAATCATAACGATTCCGTATTTTGTACAAAGCTCTCTAACTTGTTTCCAATATCCTTCCTCCGGAAGTTCATTGTCGACAAAGTTTCCATGCATATATGGAGTAGCTATAAAACAAGCTATATCATCTTTATTCGCTTCTATTGTTCTCTTGAGATCTTCAATATCATTAAATTTTACATAAAGCCCATGTTTGCAATCATCCTCGAGGGTTCCAGGGGTATCTGGATGCTGGGTCCAAGGAGCCACACCATGATAATAGTTTTTAACAAAAATTATCTTTTTCTTTCCAGTATAGTAACGGGAAATCATTATCGAGAAAGATGTAACATCTCCTCCGTTTTTACAGAAAAAGGCCCAGTCTTTATGAACCAGATTGGTCAAATATTCGGCAAAGTCAACCATTACAGTCGATGGCAATGTGGTGCAATTTCCAAGTTTGATCTGCTCAATTGCGGCAGCATCAACATCTGGATCGCAATATCCTTGAATATTAGGACCATATGCGCACATATAGTCGATAAACCTGTTTCCATCTGGATCCCATATCTCAGCGCCCTTTGCTTTTGCAGCAAAAAACGGATAAGCAGAGGAAGGTATCATACATCCTTCAGCTGGGCCTAAGTGCCCATATACTCCGCTTGGAATTACTCTTCCCGCCCTAATCATGGTCTGCACATTTTTATTATATGTGTAAGTCATTTTTCTTCCTCCTTAATTATTTAAGATACATAGGAACGCGGTTTAAAACTTTGTTCACGTTATCAAGCATAAGCATATGTCCCGATGTTTCAAGGGTTCCTTTGCTTATACATGTCATTGCATCTACTTGGCCACTGATCAACCCGTACGCCGTATCAATGTCCCCAAAGGTCATAAATGCTCTTGGGCGCTCTGATTTCTGTTTTACGGCAGTGAGTTTCCCATCTTTCTTTATTAATGTTGCATAGCACACATCCCTAATTCCGACAGAGACTTCGCCATCAACCATTCTCTTCATAGCATGTTGAGCAATCTCATCGTGGTTTCCTACCTGAGCAACACCAGCAACCATAGTATAAAAAGACAAAATCGTGGTAATTCTTTTCTCTTCTTCATTCTTAAACTCTGTCCTTCTCAAAACCTCTGTCATTCCTTTAGTAAGTACATTGAAAGGACTTTCCGGCTTGCCCATAATCTTCAACGCTTTTAAAATTCCAGGAAGTTGTGGGATAGGAGTTACCGTTCCATCAACTACTTTATTGAAGTATTCTGGAGTTTTACATGCAATAACTATATTGGCTTTTCTTCCATCATACTCCAAGACCTGTATGTTACCATCTTGAATTACTATGATTCCGTCTGGTCCATCCTTCACCTTAAACCGAATTGTTACGTTGGCCTTTTTTGCGACTTCCTTCGCCTCTGGGACGAGTTCCACATACTTTTCGAGAGTCCCCATCGCTGCAAAGAGATTTGTAAAGGCTTTTGCTCTTTCTGACATTTCTAACCTCCTTAATAATCAAACATATATTACTTCTGATCTGATTCTTCTTCTTGGCTTACCCTTATCTTGATGCTAAAAATAGCAATGAAAAATAAACCCCTTATTTACAATAATACTATTAAATTGTACTGTTTTCAAGATGATATTTTCTTATTGTAATCTTACAATTTGACTCTAGCGCAACTTTGACCGATATTGACATGAAAAGAGAGTAATGGTATATGTTAGATGGTAGTGGGTATTTTAAAAACAAGAGAAGTAGTACGTTTTTGATTAGCAATAGATTTAGAATTTTTTGTAGTCGCTTTCCTTTATACAGGTGATGCAAGCAGTAGTCGCTTTAGTCAATGTATCATTGGAAATAAATTGTGTTAGAATGACATCATTTTAAAGATAATAAACGATTGTTTGTCTAGCAGGTAAAACAATTATCCCTAACATAGCAAAGGAGGAGTGATTCATAATGGCAAAGAAAATACTAATATTGGTGATAGTTCTTATAATTTGTTTTTGGCTACTTATTGGATGCGTAGGAAATAAATATAATGCAGAGTTATATTATAATGCGCAAGCAATGATGAATGTGGAATACCTAAAAGACAACATGACATTGTGGGCTGAAGATGACTTTGTTATAGATACAAGTTTGCCTGAAACAAGGACTCATATTATTAAAAACGAAAATGATTTTAACTTTGCCTTCAACGAGTTCCCTAAGGAAGTCGACTTTTCAAAAAAAATGGTATTGATTTATTTTTTTACCTCTTGTTATCCAACGAGTCCATACAGATTAAAAAAAATAACCATAGATAGCGACATTTTGTATGTCGATTTCCAACTCAACAAGGCATTCTCACTAGGTCGTCCAGATGCTTCAAAGCCCCAGCAAACTTGTGTGGTTTTATTTATAGACATCTTGGACATAAATAGCGTGAGGTTCAAGCAGGTCTAAAGATTTAGAAATATAAATGTAAAATTGGAGGATTCCCATGAAAACAATTTTGAACTTCTCATCACTAAAGTGTTGAGATTCCTACTTCATAGACTTCGTATTCTCCATCTCCATAGGCGTAACTTCCTGTAGTTCCTACAGTAGTATTCTTTTTTAAGTACTCAATAATCTAAGCCCCTCATTTAATATGTTCATAGCTGCATTATCATCTCTTCCGTGAATAGTGTGGCATTCAGGACATTCCCATTTTCTGATAGACAACTTTTTAACTCCTTCATTTTTATACCCACATACGCTACATAATTGACTACTTGCAAAATACGAATCAATCTGTAGAACAATTTTATCATTCCAAG
>Ga0209510_1003450_pt1 | contig 14871 bp, 12 predicted proteins | sample BiotimSIPDNA_FD_185749 | JGI IMG/M metagenome (GOLD analysis project Ga0209510, IMG submission 185749) | Anaerobic biogas reactor microbial communites from Washington, USA - Biogas_R1 time_0 SIP DNA (SPAdes) (version 2) | ecosystem: Engineered > Bioreactor > Anaerobic > Unclassified | place... | reverse complement strand
TGCATGACGATTTTTCCGCAGAGCAAGAACGATCAGGATGGAAATGATGCCGAGAAACCAGCCCGTAGACAGCAGTTTCGCCGCTTCGACAGCCAGCATAAGTCCCAGCGCCACCTGAATGCCACGAATGACGGAAGGCGGCGTCACTCTGGCCAGCCGTTCCACCAGGCCTGTGACCGCGAAGAGCAGCCAGATCAAACCCATGCCGAAACCCGAGGCGTAGATCATGGAGGGAGTCCATTTCTGCGCGATGGCTGCCACAGCCAGCACCTTCATCGGTTCGATGGGCATGGGAAGACGGTAAACAAGGCCGGTGACAATGTTTGCCAGTCCCATCATGACCAGAAAACCGGCCGGATCGAGGCCGCAGACATAGATGTAGCCGATGGCCAGGGGGAAGAGGGTTCCGAAATCCCCCATTGCTCCTCCCAGTTCGCGAAGATTGAATTCAAATGATTTGATCTTCATATTCTGTCGGGAGTCCTTTGATATTTTAGAGACAAGCTGAGAAGAAACCCGATGAAAGGAAGAATCGATATGGATTTCAGAGCGAAGGGCACCCCGAAGGAATCGGCGATCACTCCGAGCAGCGTGACACAGAAGCCACCCGCTCCAATAGCGAAGCCGACCATCAGCCCGGAGGCAATGCCGAGATTGCGGGGCAGCAGACGTTGGGCCATGACGACGGTGACCGTGAAGGTGGAGATGAGGATCATGCCGAGAAGGCCGAGAACGGCGAACAGGAAAATGCCCCGGGCAACGAAAATAAGGGGCAGTACGATGGAGGCCAGGAGCATGGAAAGGGTCAGGTAGCGCTGATGTCCCCAGCGGTCGGCCAGGGGTGAGCCGCCCAGTGTGCCGAAAACCCCGCCCATCAGAAAGACGGACACGAGCGCCCCGGCATGAAGGGGATCTCCCTGGAGATAGTCTATGTAATAAAAGGGAATGTAACTCATCAGCCCCATTTGAATCCACGAGCGCATCATCACGATGCCGACGAGGATCAATAGGGATAAGTACGTTGTTCCGGCTATTTTATGAGGAGTTTCCTGAGCGGGCTTTTTGTCGACCCTGCCTGAGGTAATTTTATCCCAGTAAAAAAAGAGGATTACCGGGAACAGCAGGGAAGGCAGCATGATTAAAGGCAGTGAGGAAAGACCGAAATATTTAACAACGAAAATCGCGATCAGGGGTCCCAGGGCGAATCCCAGATTTCCGCCCACTGAAAATATGGCCATTCCTGTAGCCCGTTTTTCCCCTGTAAAATAATAGGCGGTCTTATATCCTTCCGGATGATAGGAGGCAACCCCGAGTCCGCTGATAACGACCAGCCCGAGCACGACAATGTAGCTTGACGGTATGGCCAGGAGGGATAAACCGAGCCCGGAGCAGAAACATCCCAGGGGCAGGAGGAGAGGTTTGTCCTGTTTGTCCGATAGAAAGCCGAGCAGAGGCTGAATCAGGGAAGAGGTGAAATTGGCCGTCATCAGGATGACGCCGGTCAGGGTGTAGGAGAGGGAAAGGCTCTCTTTAAGGAACGGCAGTATAACAGGCAGCGCCCCTTGATAGATATCCGTTACCAGATGGCCCAGAGAAAGAAGAAGGAGAATCTTGAAGTTAAATCTTCGCATTGCATATTAACCTCATTCGCCTTCAGGTCAGATCTCTTAAATAAGGTTTGAAGAATCGATGAATGACTGAAAACAGGATGATGCTCAGGGTAACCGCGCAAAATACGTGCAGGGAAATGCCGGTTATGGCGACTCCGAGAGCGGTGCCGGCTGCCGGCGGATGCTCCGTATCCGTGACAACCATGGTGAAGATCGAAGTCCCGACGGCGAGAGAATAGACCAGAAGCGAAGGAATCAGCGTGGGGTGGGGAATCAGGGAAAACAGAAATCCGCAGGACAGTCCCACGACATGTCCACCGATCACGTTCCATGCCTGGGCGGTTATATTGTCCGGCATCGTGAAAACAATGAAAGCCGTGGCGCCGATCGAAGCGATGATGATGGCGTGTTGCAGAGTAAGCAAATAAAGGACGATAAACACAGCCAGCGTGGCAAAGAGGCTCTGCAATATGTAGTGCCTCCAATAGATTCTGAACTCTTCGGCCATCTTATTCAAAGATCGTCTCATCTGTATTCTCCACCTTGATCATTCAGGTCGCGCCTCAGGGCGATTTCTTTGAGGTAACCAATGAGTAGGTCTGTAGCACATTCCAGGCTAAAGTTCCTTTATTTTTCTTCAAAAAGTAATCGGATAATCATGCGTTAAAGCCGGGACAGGGATCAGGAAATAAGATATCCACAAGATGTCCGGCGGGCGTTCTTCTCCGGCATGCACAGCCGCGGTCAAAAGTGTTGTGCCTTGACACGCTGATCTTCCTTGCCTATACTTAAAAAATCGTCATAAACAGGGCTTCCGCATGGGGCCCTGTCAATATAACAGACATTTCAAGAATTTGCCGGCTCTCGTAGAGAATATTTCCGGGAGCCTCAGCGTGTCAAAAATCAGGGAGTCAACGTTGAAGTTAAGCCCGGCCGTATTCACCACCTATTTTCAGGGTGAGAGTGCCAAAAGCAATATCCGGTTGCTTATCCGATTCATTTTCTTCCTGGCCATCATGATCACGTTTTTCAGTGTCGCCTTCCATTTTCTCATGGCCTATGAAGGGCGGGAGCACTCCTGGATCACAGGTTTTTACTGGACGCTCACGGTAATGACTACCCTGGGTTTTGGAGACATCACCTTTTCATCGGATCTGGGGCGCGCTTTTTCCATACTGGTGCTTATGTCGGGGGTTTTCCTCATTCTCACCCTGCTTCCCTTTACCTTCATCAAGTTTTTCTATGCACCATGGATCGAGGCGGAAGCCAGAAACCGGGCGCCCAGTGAACTGCCGCGTGAAACGAAAGACCACGTAATCATCACTCACCACGATCCGGTGACGGTGGCCCTGATCGAAAAACTGAAAGATCACAGGCAGGACTATGTCCTTCTGGAGGAGGACTTCCAGCGCGCTCTGCAGCTTTACGACGCGGGGTTTCGCGTAGCTGTGGGGAACATCGACGATCCCGAGACTTATCGAAAGGTGTGGGCCGACCAGGCCGCCCTGATCGTTGCGACCAACCGTGATGAGATCAACACGAATATCGCTTTCACTGTTCGCGAACTGAGCGAGACCGTTCCGATCGTCACGACCGCTGATTCTCCCTATTCCGAGGACATCCTGCAGATGGCCGGAAGCTCGAAGGTGCTGCAACTGTATGACATGCTGGGGCGTTCCCTGGCGACTTGGACGATAGGCGGCGAATGCCGGGCCAATATCATCAGCCGGTTTGATGAGTTGATCATTGCCGAGTTTCCCGCCCTGGGCACTCCTCTGGTCGGGAAAACCCTGGCGGAAAGCGCACTGAGAGAAAAGTTCGGGGTGACCGTGGTGGGGATCTGGGAACGGGGCAAATTTGATATTCCCCATGCGGGAAGCCTGATCAGTCGCAACAGCGTTCTGGTTCTGGCGGGTTCGGAGGAAAATCTGGCCGCCTATGACGAAATCTACGCCTTTTATCACATCTGTCAGCTTTCCACGAACCCGGTTCTCATCGTCGGGGGCGGCCGGGTGGGATGCACCATTGCGGAGCAGTTCAAGGAGAGGGACATGCCCTACCTCATTATCGAGAAGAATCCTCGAAGGCTTCAGGAGGAAATGAATTATGTCGTAGGGGATGCCGCGGATATCCGGACCCTTCAGAATGCCTGGATCGAGGAAGCTTCCGCAGCGGTGATCACGACCCATGACGATGCCACGAACATTTACCTGACGAAGTACATGCGGAGTCTGAGGCCGGATATGCAGCTTCTCAGCCGGGCGAACCTGGACCGCAACGTGTCCACGCTGCATCGTGCAGGCGCCGATTTCGTGATGTCCTACTCTTCCCTGGGAGCCAATGCCATCTTTAATTTTCTGAAGAACGAGGAAACCCTGATGCTGGCCGAAGGGCTGAATATTTTCCGTATCAAGGCACCGGAAACCCTTGTGGGTAAGAGCCTTGCCCAGTCAGGAATCCGGGAGCGGACAGCCTGTTCCGTCGTTGCCATGAAGATGGAGGGGGTCATGATGATCAATCCCGATCCGAAGATGCCGATTCGCCGAAATGCCGAATTGATCTTGATCGGTGATTATGAAGGAGAACGGAAATTCCTGCAGTGGGACGAGAATGAGTAAAGAGGGGGAGACAATGAGAGAAGATCTGGTCACGCGGACGCAGAGGCTGCTGGCGCCCTCCCTGGTTATCCACTCCGACATCGTCGTCAAAAGGGGCCATGGGGTTTATCTTGAGTCGGTCGACGGCAAACGGTATCTTGACTTTACCTCCGGTCTTGCCGTTGCCAATGTGGGGCACAGTCATCCGAAAATCGTGGAGGCCATCAAAAAACAGGCGGAGGAACTGGTGCATGCCGGGTGCATGTTCTATTACGAGCCCCTTGCCGAATATCCGGAGAGACTCAAGGAGGTGACGCCGCCGGGACTTGACCGGTTTTTTTTCAGCAATTCCGGAGCGGAGGCCATCGAGGGGGCTCTCAAACTCGCTCGGTATTTCACGGGTCGGCAGGGCATTCTGGCCTTTTCCGGGGCCTTCCATGGAAGGACGTACGGAGCGCTGTCCCTGACGGCATCGAACGCGAAATACCGGAACCGGTACGCCCCTTTACTTCCTTCCGTATATCACGCTCCTTACCCGTACTGCTACCGCTGTGACATTGGCCGGGAACCGGAAACGTGCAGCCTGGAATGTTTCGGTCATGTGGAAACCCTGCTGAATCGGCTGATTGCTCCGGAAGAGATCGCCTGCGCCGTCATCGAACCGATGCTCGGAGAAGGGGGATACGTAGTGCCGCCGGCCCGGTATCTGAAAAAACTCAGGAAACTCTGCGACCGGGAGGGAATCCTCCTCATTTTTGACGAGGTTCAGTCGGGAATGGGCCGGACGGGGAGATGGTTCGCGTCGGAACACTTCGGGATTGTTCCCGATATCATGACCCTGGCCAAGGGGATCGCGAACGGCATGCCCCTGAGCGCCGTCGTGTCATCGGGCAGGATCATGGATGGCTGGGCGCCGGGAACGCATGGCACGACATTCGGCGGCAATCCGGTCTCTCTCTGTGCGGCAGCGGCGACCCTCAGGGTCATCGAAGAGGAGAGACTCCTGGAGAATGCAGCCGTCGTGGGCAGTAAAGCCCTGGAACGGCTGGAGTCCATGAAGGATCGGCATCCCGTAATCGGCGACGTGCGGGGACGGGGACTGATGATCGGGGTGGAGTTTGTCCGGGAAGGGAAGGAGCCTGACCGGGCGACTGTGGAGAAAATCATGAAGACCTGCCTTGATCGCGGCCTTCTCCTTGTTGAGTGTGGAGGGGACAAGAACATTCTCCGGCTGATTCCGCCGCTTGTCATCACGAGGGAGGAAATGGACCACGGGCTGGACATTCTTGAGGAGGCGATCGTGAAATCAGCATGAAGAAACAACGATTGATCATCATGGGCGCTGCCGGAAGGGACTTTCACAATTTCAACATGACCTGCCGGGACAATGCTGATTTTGAGGTCGTTGCCTTCACTGCAACCCAGATTCCCAATATCGGCGGAAGGCTTTATCCTCCGGAACTGGCCGGCCCTCTTTATCCCGAGGGCATCCCCATAAGGCCGGAAGAGGAACTGGCGAATCTCATCCAGGAATTTCACGTCGACCAGGTTGTCTTTGCTTACAGCGACGTTTCCCACGAGCATGTCATGCACAAGGCTTCCCTGTGCCTTGCTTTGGGTGCGGATTTTGTCCTCCTCGGGCCGGAAAGGACCATGCTGGATTCGTCCCGGCCGGTGATCTCGGTCTGCTCCGTCCGGACGGGGGCGGGCAAAAGCGGGGTGACGCGCTATATCGCCCGCCTTCTCAAGGAACTGGGCAAAAGGCCGGTTGTCCTGCGGCATCCCATGCCCTATCTGGATCTGCGGGAAGGGAGGCTGCAACGGTTCGGCTCCATGGCGGACGCGCGGGCCTGCCATTGTACGATCGAGGAACTCGAGGAGTTCGAACCGCTGGTCAACGCCGGGATCGTCGTCTATGCGGGTGTCGATTACGGAGAGATCGTCCGGAAGGCCGAAGAAGAGGCCGATATCCTCTTATGGGACGGGGGAAACAACGACCTGCCGTTCCTGCGGCCGAACCTCGAAATCGTGGTTTTTGATCCCCATCGGGCCGGTCACGAACTTTCCTTTTATCCAGGGGAAGCCAACCTGATCCGGGCCGATATTGCCGTCATCAACAAGGTGGATACCGCAACGGCGGAAGCCGTAGAGGCGGTGGAAGAAAATATCCGGCAACTGAATCCGACGGCGAAGATTGTTTTTACAGCTTCCCCGGTTTTCCTGGACAATGCCGAAAGCCTGCGGGGCAGACGTGTGCTGGTCGTCGAGGATGGTCCCACGCTGACCCACGGGGGGATGTCCTATGGAGCGGGTGTCATTGCAGCGAGAAATGCAGGCGCCGCGGAGTTTGCCGATCCCCGGCCTTACGCGAAAGGCTCCCTCCGGGTAACCTTTCAGGAGTATCCTCATCTCGAAACGGTTCTTCCCGCCATGGGTTACTCGGAGAGGCAGATGGAGGAACTGAAGGAAACCATCGAGGCGACACCCTGTGATGTCGTCGTGATCGCCACGCCGGCGGACCTTCAATGGCGGCTGGCCCTGCGGAAACCCGCGGTCCGGGTGACTTATGAAATCGAGGAAACGGAGGAAAAACGGCTGAAGCACGCAATCGAGGAATTTGTCGGGCATGGGAAATAACATCAGCATCATCTCCCTGGGTGGCAATGCCATCCTGAGACGCGGTGAGCGGGGCACCGTCGAGGAACAGTTTCGCAACGCCGATGCCTGCATGGCCGAGGTGGCCGGAATGCTTGCCTCGGGGCGCAAGGTGGTCATTACCCACGGCAACGGGCCGATTGTGGGAAACATAGTCATCCGGGGAGAGTGTGCGGGAAACACCATTCCTCCCATGCCGCTTTATTACTCCGATGCCGATTCCGAGGGCGGAATCGGGTTCATGATACAGCAGACCCTGTACAATCGACTCATGATGATCCGCGAAGTCAAGGAGGTGGTGACGATCATCACTCAGGTCGTCGTCGATGCTGACGATCCGGCCTTTACACACCCGACCAAACCCATCGGTCCCTACTACCGGGAAGAGGAGGCGGAGGTTCTGCGGAAGGAAAGGGGATGGACGCTGGTCGGGCAGGCCGGCGGCTATCGGCGGGTGGTGCCTTCACCGAGGCCGAAGCGGGTGATCGAGAAGGACGTCATTCAACGGCTCGCACTTGAAGGCGTCGTGGTGATCGCCGCCGGCGGTGGAGGTGTGCCGGTGGTGGAGACATCCGAGGGAATGCTCCGGGGCATCGACGCCGTCATAGACAAAGACTTGACGACGAGCGTACTGGCTACGGAAATCGGCGCGGAGAACATCGTCATTCTGACGGATGTGGAGCGGGTTTATCTCAACTTCGGCAAAGCAGAACAGAAGGGTATTGGTCATGTAACGCTTCGGGATATCAGAAGATTCCATGAGGAGGGTCACTTTCCGCCGGGAAGTATGGGACCCAAGATCGAGGCGGCGATCCGCTTTCTCGAGGCCGGGGGAAGGCGGGTCGTCATCACCCTTCCCGAGCGGATGGGAGCTGCGCTGGAGGGGAGGGCGGGAACGACGATTATCCCCGGTCAGGGACATCTCACGGCATGACGCCGGCCGGCAGGTCATGTTCAACTGAGTGAAGATTTCGGGATAACGGTTGAATGGGAAGGTTTTTGCCTTAAAAATTTGTTTTTGCGATGTCTTTTTGTGTGGGGAAGCATAGGTCCGACCGGACTTCTCTGTAACCAGGAACTGTTCAATCGATGCGGAAAACTTTTGGAGGTGCCGGATGATCAGATCATTGAGTGACATTTCACGACTTGCACTGGAAAAAGGGCCGAAAAAGCTTGCCGTTCTCGCTCCTGAAGATGAAGAGTTCATGCTTGCCGTAAAAAGGAGCTGGGAAAAAGGATGCATCGAACCTGTCCTGATCGGGGACAGGGACAAGATGGCGCGGGTGGCGGAAACGGTTGGCTTCGATATTTCCAGGTTTGAGCAGATTGTCGAACACGACCGGCAGACCGTTTCCGATCTGGGGATCGGCATGCTCTTTTCCGGGGACGTTTCCGTTGTCAGTAAAGGCCAGATTACCACTTCCTATGTCTACCGTTCGATCATTCGGGCGGAGGCGAAAGCCGCGTCGGGCATGACAGTCACCGTCGTTTCCATCTGGGAGGTTCCGGGGGTCGATCATCTTGTCGGCTTCACGGATTCCGGAGTCAATATCCGGCCGGATTTCAAGACCAAGGTGGAGATTTTGCGGAACGCCGTTTTTCTCTGCCATCTGCTGGGGTATGAAACGCCCGGAATCGCTGTCCTTTCCGGACGAAGGACTTTTGGAGAGGATTTGCCCTCCTATACCGACTATGAGTCGCTGCGAAGGATGGCCGGATCGGGATGCCTTGGGGATTGCGAGATCCTGGAGGCGACCTCCATCGCCGAAATCTTTCTGGGCGCGGGAGGCCGTCTGAAGGAGTCCGTCAACGAGATCGATCTCTCGAAAACGCCTCACATATTTCTTGCTCCCTGCCTCGATACGGCAAATATCCTGGCCAAGCTCGATCTCGCCATGGATATAAAGCGCTGTTCCATATCCGTGACCTCGCGGGGGGCCGTCTGCATTCCGGCCCGATCGGACCTGAGCAGCGCGATCGAAGATCAGATTGAAATGGGCGTCGTTGTGGCCGACAGAATTCAAGAGGGGGTGAGATGAGATGATCGGGACATTTCAGAAAATGATTGCATCCGCAAGGGGCGGCGTCCGCGCCCGCCTGGCCGTTCCGTTGCCGATAAAGCAGGACCTGGATCTTCTCTGCCGGGTGACCGAAGAAGGGTTTATCCTTCCCGTGCTGATTGGTGATGGCGGGGCAATGGAAAGCCTGGTTAAAAAAAGTCCACTCTCCTCCCTGGAACACGAGATCGTGAATGTGGGAGAAGATCCCGGCGAGGCGCTGAGCACGGCGATAACGCTTGTCCGGGAAGGCCGAGCGGACATCCTCATGCAGGGCGGCATTGGTCAGAAGCCCTTCATGGAGGAAGTCCTCGACGCGAAAAACGGATTATTGAAAAGCAAGGTTGCCAGTTATGCATCCATCGTTCAGTTTCAGCGCCGGGAGAAACTGGTTCTTGTGACCGATACCTTCATCAACAATTTTCCGGGAATCGCCGAAAAGCAGATCATCCTGGAAAACGTCCTGGGTCTTGCCGGCATTCTGGGAATGGAAGAACCGAAGGTCGCGGTTATCTCCGCTATCGAGCAGGTGAACCCCAGCATCCCCTCGACGCTCGATGCCGCCGCCCTGGCTAAAATGGCAGAAAGGGGACAGTTTGGGAAGGCTGTGGTTGACGGCCCCCTGGATATGGATTGCGCCCTGAGCCGGGTCGCGGCGGCGAGAAAAAACGTGCGCAGCGTCGTGACCGGCAACGCGGACATTTATCTCGTTCCAGAGATAGAAACCGGCCTTCCCCTCGTCCAGGCCCTCTGTTTTTTTGGCGGGATGAAAACGGCGGGCATGATGCTGGGCGCGAAAGTGCCGGTCATCCCGGATATTCCTTTCATTTCCGATGAGGAAAGGGCGGCGGAGCTCGCCCTTGCTGTTCTGATGACCCGCAAAGGAGGAAACCATGAATAAGGCCTGTTCCCTGCTTGTGATCAACGTCGGGTCGACATCGACAAAAGCGGCCTGGTTTCAGGGAAGAGAACCGGCGGCCCTGGAAACGATCCGTTATCAAAGCGAAGATCTGGCCCCCTATGCCTCTCTGCGCGAGCAGTTGCCTCTTCGGGAAAAGGGGCTCCTCGATTTTCTGAAAAAGAATTCACTCGATCCGGAAGCGGTCGATCTGTTCATAAGCCGCGGCGGTCTGGGCAATCCGGCGCCGGCAGGCGTTTACCGGATTGACGAGGTCATGTGCGAGGACCTGCTGGAAGGAAGATACGGGAAACATCCTTCGGCTCTTGGGCCGGCGATGGCTCTGAACCTCTCGAAACGATACGGAAAACCGGCCATTGTCGTCGATCCGCCGAGTACCGATGAATTTCATCCTCTGGCCAGGATTTCGGGCCTTCCGGAAATAGAGCGCAAGAGCGTTTTTCACGCCCTGAACCAGAAGGCCGCCGCACGGCGCCTCGCTTCGGACCTCGATAAAAGATATGAAGCGCTGAACCTCATTGTTGCCCACCTGGGCGGCGGCATCACCATCGGCGCCCATCGCAACGGCAAAGTGATCGATTGCACCCATGGCCTGGGAGAGGGTCCCCTGACGCCGGAGCGAGCCGGCGCCCTGCCGACGATGGATCTGATCGACCTGGTTTTTTCTGGAAATAAGGACAGGAAAACGATTTCGGATGCACTTGTGGGAAAAGGGGGGCTCTGCGCCTATCTGGGAACGACCGACGCAACCGAAGTCCTGGGCAAGATCCTGGCGGGAGATGAAAGGGCGAAGTTGATTTTTGAAGCCATGGCTTATCAGATCGCCAAGGAGATCGGCGCCATGGCCACCGTTCTGGAAGGGCGAATCGATGGAATCGTCCTGACGGGCGGGCTGGCCAATGTGGAGATGCTGACGGACTGGATCCGGGGGCGGGTTCAATTCATCGCCCCCGTCTTCGTCTATCCCGGCGAGGACGAAATGGCAGCCCTTGCCGAAGGCGGCCTGAGGGTGCTGCTGAAGGAAGAAGACGTGAAGAAGTATCAGCGGGAGAGCGGATCGTAAGGGTCATAAGGTTTCTGAAGAACAGGCTAAGACGGACGATTGCTGGTTTTTTCCCAAGTCGGGAAGGGTTTTCGATCCGACTCGTAGTCCGCAGTCGCCGAGATTCGAAGGAATAGTAATGAGCAGTCATTATCCGGCGGAATCCGAGAGACGGCAGAATGATGGTTCTTATTATCCGTGGCGCAAGACAAAAATCAAATGCGTTGAATGCAGGCATAACTGTATTGCGGTGGAGGAGAAAGATGAAGGCGCTCATCTTAAACGGAAGTGCAAGAGGTCAAAAGGGCGTTACGGGAACGCTCGTAGAAGCAATCACCAGGGGGTTAATGGAAGCAAAAGCAGGAGTTCAAACCTTTGAAATTCAAAGTCTGACGATATCGCCCTGCAGGGCATGCCTGACGTGCATGCATAAGACTCCCGGAGAGTGTTCCATCGAGGATGATATGGGGCTGATTTACGAAGCCTGCAAGACCTCCGACCTGCTGATTCTGGCGACGCCCCTGTATGTGGACACGATGACAGCCCAGTTGAAAACGGTCATGGACCGCTCGATCGCCTGCATGCAGCCTTTCCTGGTGAAGGATGTCGCCGGCAGGATACGTCATCCCTTTACCTGGCGCATGCCGTCAAGTTTTCTGCTGCTGTCGACTTCCGGCTTTCCGGAGCAGGAAAATTTCCTCCCCCTCATTGCCACCTTCCGGGCGCAGGCGGCCAATTTCAGTTCCCAAGCCATCGGAGAAATCTGCATCTCCGGATCAATTGCACTGCAAATGGAACCGGAACTGCTGAAACGACATCTGACGCTGCTTGAAGAAGCGGGAAGGCATCTGGGTGCAACGGGAAACATCCCCGAAGATATTCTGCAAAACCTCAATACCCCTCCGGTCGGCGTTGATCGGTATCTGCAGGCAACAGCAAAATATGAACAGTGGTGCCGGTCGAAACTGAACATATAGTAAAATAGAGCACAAAATTGCCGAGTTCTCATAAACAAAGCTGGACACTCAGGAAGGGGGCAGAGGTGCAAATAATGTTATAGGAAAGAGAATGAAAAGAAGAGTTGCACTCCTGAAAATCGATCTGACCGGCCAGGCCACTTCGTACTCCATTGGCCGGGGGCTTTACAGCGGCATTGGCAATTTTCAGGATTTCATGCGCGGTGCTTATGGAAAACGAGCCAATACTGAAAACCTTTGCCAAAGGGGGCTTTAAACTGAACTGACATGGATAGATGTCGCATTCTGGTATGCCACTTTTTCCTTGGGTATTCCACTTTCCATGATCCGGATAGGGACACGTCTGGAAGCGGACCTTTTTGAGGAAGCGACCGGCCAACTTGTTTGGAGTTGTAATATTTTTGTCGGAGGGTCGCCGTTTGCTTCGACAATGAAATTCACACCTTTGTCAGAGCGGCTTTTTGACCTTATTGAACCAGCCATCCCAGCAGTTTTAACAGAACCAGTCGAAATAATTAAATAGATGTTCGCAAATCAAAAGTACGATGATCTGCGTTAATAGCACGGAAACATAAATTGGGAACCGCTTCTTATTCAGGGCATTATAGAGCGTCTTAATCATTTACGCTGTTCAGTTTTTCCGACCGGTTTTCACACATACGGGCCCAAAATCCTACTTACGCTGAACCAAGACAGTGCCCGGCTGACCGGTCATCTTAGTTTACGAACTCTTGACTTCCGCTCTTAATCGACCTCGACCGCGAACCGACCCTTTAATTTCCGGATATCCGCTAATTATCAATCTTTTAACATGATGGTATATATCATTCCGAGATAATCCATTTCGCCATACACGGGAACCATAAAGAAAAAGCTTTTCCCCCCTCCATCAAAGGTGCGTCAAAGGATCTTTCTTTTTTATCCGAAAGCGCTTGGAGCATAGGTTCTGATGAAGGTGTCTTCAAGGTCTTCATATCAAAATTGATCAGGCTGCTTTCCTCGGGATATCCATAACGGTTCGTACCTTGGCTGTCCAGCCACTGGATGGAATAAAGTCCTTCATGCTCCGAATAAAAGTCTTTAAATATATTTTTAATCTTTTCACTGTCTTTTCCGGAAAGGGCCTTCTTCATTTCTGTATTATTCGCCAGAGTTCTGAGCGCATCGACGTAAGAAGCATTTCCGGTTTTCACAACGTCTTTACGGGAAGAAAGCTCGTTGCCCGCCCTGACGTGCATAATCACAAGGCGCCATTCAGTACCGTGGAGACCGATGGCGGTCCAATGAGCATCCTTCTTGACCACTTTTTCCGTTCCCTCCCTCCTGAACTCATAGCTGCCGGTACCGGTTTTTTCTCGCGAGATTATTGTTCCTAATGCAGTTAACTGGGGAAATGGTTTATATATCGGATCGTCGAACAGCATCCGGCCAATCTCTTCCTTATCCGCATCGTAGAGAATCCTCCCATCCGTCTGCATCACAAACGCTTCCACAGGCATTCCCTGCAAAACAGGCGGAATGATATGTGAAAAAAGGGATTCCGGCCTGAAAAGGAGGCTTACCGATCCTGAAAGTTCGCCCCGGGATGACAATACGGGATGCTCCAAGTCAACGGCATCAATGCCTTCAACGGTTTTGATCACATTGCTCATGACCGGTTTTTTCGATTCTTTGAGACAGATGACCTGTTCCTGTGCACTTATATTGCTGCCCGCGAATACCGCATACTTTTCAGGTTCAACCAGCACCATTATCCCGTTACGATCCACGACCGAACAGTCCCCCGCATAGGGATAAGACCTGCAGAGGTCTCCGAGCATTTTTCCCGTCCCGGCCGTTTTCAGATCTTTTTCAGAAAGGTTTTTTGCCAGTTGGGCAACATCCTGGTCCATTTTATTTAGCTCTGCAGTGATCTTTTTTTCAAGTTCGGATAAAATCGGCGGAAGTTCTACGTCTTGTTGGTCCGATCTTCCGGTAACGATGCCGATGGCATAGACCCAACCGGTCAGCGGTAATTTTTTATAGATCACCGACCGCTCGCCATAAAAATCATAGGTAACCGTTCCCTCAGGATTGGCAAGCATTTCTCCGACAGTTTTCGTCAGGCTTTTGCTGCCCATGTCGGATGGATAAGAGAGGAGAAAGGCCGATACCCTGTGCAGGGAAGTCCGGCCTTGATGATCGAGGGCGTAAAAGAACATGTTCTTAGGCAGCCCCATTTTTTCATCGATCATTCTGCTTATGTCTTCGACCGAAAGAGATGTCCCAAGGGCGCCGATCACTTTTCCGTTCTTCTGAATCGGGACCGCAACAATGACGGTCCGTTTTCCAGTGGATTTGCTTATGACGAGATCTCCGGAGATGTCTTCACCTGCCATGAGCCTCGGGAAATAATCACGCTCCCGGAGGTTGAGATCGGTCAAGCCCTTTTCCAGCGTATAGTATATGTGCCGTCCGGCCGCACAAACCATACAGCGGCGGCCTTTATGCCGCTCTTGCTGAATTCGGTCAGCAAACCGCTCATATTTTCCCATTTTCCACTCCGGGGCCTCTTCGGTAACCGATATGATTTTAAGGCCACGCAGAACGCTTTCGACATGCCCCTCTCCAAGCGCGGCAAAGGAATTAAGAAAAAGACGCGTACTGGCCATCTTTGTCCCGCCCCGGTCCTGAACAGCGGAAGACTCTTCGGCCGCCATCGCGGGCAGGGAAAACACCGACAATAATGCAGACAATAATAAAATCATTTTTTTTGCTTTCTTGAGTGTTTTCATGGCGCAACTGCCTCGTTGTTTAATAAAGTTTGCCATGGTATTGCCTTTTGACAGTCGGATCATAAGGGCCATCCTTCAACTCTGGCTTACATTTGTTGATTCTCTTAATTAATTATAATTACAAGATGATAAAGTTTAAAGCAATCGTGATTGTTATGATTTAATGCTGTAAAAATAATACAAAAATAAAATAAACATGTGCATTAACTCGGCAAGGGTCGGGATTAGCCCATATTTCTC
>Ga0209510_1003448_pt1 | contig 14873 bp, 13 predicted proteins | sample BiotimSIPDNA_FD_185749 | JGI IMG/M metagenome (GOLD analysis project Ga0209510, IMG submission 185749) | Anaerobic biogas reactor microbial communites from Washington, USA - Biogas_R1 time_0 SIP DNA (SPAdes) (version 2) | ecosystem: Engineered > Bioreactor > Anaerobic > Unclassified | place... | reverse complement strand
TCTTCTGCAACTGCCATGAAAGCTAAAATAGCGACTAACAGAGCTGTAAGAGAAAAATACTTCATTAAAAAACTCCTAAGATCAAAAGATTTACCTCTAAAATATAAAGATTTTGCTTAGAAAGTGGCATTTTTTTTTAATTAGGCTCAAAACGAGCCGTTTTCATGTAACTTTTTTTTAAGTCTTTCTTTTTTGCTCTTATTTGCCCATGATTATTTTTATCCCTTCTTAAAATCTTTTTTACGTCGCTTAAAAAACAAACTATTATTTGTAATTCAATCGCTTAAAGGATTTTGAATGAAAGAATTATATAGAAAGTTGCTTTCTTTAACTGGCAAAAAATACGGGTTATATAAAAGTTTATCTCAAAAAACCTGGAATTTAGGCGATTTCGATTTAGAATTCATTCATATTCAAGGAGATCCCTATGCTCCTGCCTCTAAAATTCTTTTAACCGCTCCTTTCTCTTGCCTAGGCTTACAACCACAGTTTATTAATTCATTTACAAAGCGCCTCGCGACCTCTGACTTTTTACTTCGTCGATTGTCTCAAGCCATCGAAGAATGGAATCCCAAAGACCAACCCGTTTTCACAGTGATGAAACCAGGTCAAGAAGTTGTTTTGCGTAACGCTCTCTGGATTGAAAATGGTAAAGTACAAGTCTGTTTGCAAATAAAACTACCTGGAAATCAGCGAATCATTGATGCAAGTGAAGCTGCTAATTTAATAACCTCCGTTCTCCCAGACTTACTCACTTCTAGCCTTTATGATTTTGGAGGCCAGTTTTTAGAGACTCTTAAAAAACATATTGAATGTTTAGAAATTCGCGAAGCCTTAAAAGAACAAATACAATCCTCTGGCCTTATTGCTTTTATTCCTAATGGCGCCATTTTACCAAGAGCCTCTGGATTATCTGACGAGCCTCTTTTAGAAGCGATTCGTTTTCAATCTCCTGTCGACATGGAATACTCTTTTGATGTCTTAGGGCAAACGATTTCTGGTATGGGGATTCCTAAAGGAATTACCGTGATTTCTGGTGGCGCTTACCATGGAAAATCCACTGTACTCAACGCTTTAGAAAAAGCAGTTTACCCTCATATTCCAGGTGATGGCCGCGAGTGGATTGTGATTGATGAAACCGCGACTCGAATTCATTCTGAAGAAGGGCGTAGCGTGCGCGAAAGTGATATTTCTTTTTTAGTTCGAGACCTCCCTTTCGGTATTAAAACGGATCATTTTTCAACAACCTCTGCTTCTGGCTCTACTAGTGAAGCCGCAAACTTATTAGAAGCCGCCGAGTTTGGGGCCACTACTTTTTTAATAGATGAAGATAGTTCAGCAGTAAACTTTTTAATAAGAGACCCTCGAGTGAGAGATCTTATTGGATCTGAAAGAGAACCTCTCATTCCATTAATTGATCGCATTGTTCCCCTTAAAAAACATGGCCTAAATTTCTTATTAGTCGCTGGCGCCTGTGGAGACTATTTACAAGTCGCAGACCAAGTCATTCTTGTGAATAACTACCTTCCAGAAAACGCAACAGCCAAAGCAAAACTAATTAATGAGCAAAATCCTCCTTTATCAAGACTAGCCGAAGAAGAAAACGTTGTTCTTCCCCTCCAATTTTCTGAAAGTCGTTCTTTTTTATCTTACATTCAGCCTTTGTTACCCCATGTTCGACCATCCTCACCTGTGGAACGTCAAGTGAAGATTAAAATGAAAGGGGATACTTGCCTTCAGATTGGCTTTTTACTTAGCGAAACCAATAAAATTGCAGGCTTTTGTAATACATCTCAGCGTTTTGCTGCTGGCTATATTCTTTTGAATTTATTGCAAAATGCAACTGAAGAACCTTCTTTAGAATTAATTCAAAAATGGTGTGCTCAAATTCAAAATATCGGTTTTAGGAAATTACCTCAAGGCTTTAGTCGTGATCTTTCTTTACCAAGAGTTCAAGAAATTGCAGCCACTCTTCTTCGATTACGCCATTACAGTAAAGCACAATCGAGCGCGAATTAGCATTTTTTTATAAAATAGGCATAGAAACAGCCTATTTTTTTTATCCTCATTGTAAAAAAAAGTAAAAAAAGTTAATTTGCCTTTTAGATTATAAGGAGTCTTATTATGCAAAAAATTATTCGTGCTGTCTTCTTTTTAAGCCTTTTATTTTTAGTGGCTTGCGGTGGTGGTGGTGGTAAAAAAGTCTCTCGCATTGATCCTAATGCTGTTGTCGATTTATCTGGTCGTTGGAACGACACAGATTCTCGCTTAGTAGCAGATGAAATGATTAAAGACTGCCTAAGCCGCCCATGGTATAATAATATGTATCAACAAAAAGGGGCAAATCCAACAGTAGTTATTGGTAAAGTTCGCAATAAAAGCCACGAGCACATTAATATAGAGACTTTTATTAAAGATATGGAACGTGCTTTAATTAACTCTGGTACCGTGGATTTTGTTGCCAATGCTGCTATGCGTGATGAGCTTCGTGATGAAATTGCAAGCCAAGCTGGAAATGCTACCGAAGAGACAAGAAAAGATGCTGGTCAAGAAATTGGAGCTGATTTAATGCTCACGGGTTCTTTAAATTCTATTATCGACCAAGATGGCGGAGAACAAGTGATTTTCTACCAAATCGACTTAGAGTTAATTGACCTTCAAAGCCATCGTAAAGTTTGGATTGGCGATAAAAAGATCAAAAAATATATCTCTAGAGATGCTGTAAAACTTTAATCTTTCCCTCTTTTTATTGTCATGAAAAAAATAATTCTCATTGCTTTTTGCAGCATTCTATTGTTTGGTTGTGCAAACAAATCAAACGTTCGATATGATGCTTTATCTCAATCTTTAAAACAGGGTGGCTTTACTGGAGCCATTCAAACCATTGAAAAAGAGAAAGAAGATCTCTATGGTGAGAAAAGCGCCTTTTTGTACCATTTTGATTTAGGTGTGCTTTTTCACTACAATAGAGACTTTAAAAAAAGCATTGAGCATTTGAGCAAAGCGGAACAAGTTTATGATGATTTATATGCTAAATCAGTCACAAATGAAGCCGCTGCTCTTTTAACAAATGATAATACTCGTCCTTATCGCGCTAGGCCTTTTGAATTACTCTTTTTGTATCAAGTTCAAATATTGAATTACCTAGCTATCAACGATCTAGACGGCGCCAACGTCGAAGTCAAAAGAGCACAAATGGCTATGGAAGCCCTTTACCAAAAAGATAGTGAAAAGGTCAATGACAATGGCTTTTTACAATACTTAACTGCTCTTGTTTATGAGATGAACGGAGAGATTGATAACGCCGCCATTTCTTATTATAAGGCAGCAAAAGCGTATAAGGAGTACGGGCAAAAATTACCTGTTGAGCTTGTTGATTTTATGTCCTACACTCTTCAAAAAACGGGTAGAGAAGAAGATCTAAAACTTCTTAAGATGAATAATATTCCTGAAACCCCTCTCTCTCAAAGCCTTGAAGAGAAGGGTGCAGAAATCATTGTCATCGGTTACGCTGGGCATAGTCCTATTCTTGGTGAAATGAGAATGTCAGGAACTTTTGTGAATGGCGGAGGTTTGAATCTCACCTATACAGACGCTCAAACAGGTGAAATTAAGAGTTTCACTATGATTGCGCCTATCATTGCAGAATCAGGTACAGCAACAGCTCACATCGCTTTTAGTTTACCAGAAAAACAAGTCCTTCCTTTTGATGTTTATGATTTCTCCATCTACTTAAATGATGAGCCAGAAATTTTTTCAGAAAATGTGACAGACTTAAACGATGAAATCACTCGCAATTTAAAAGACGATTGGTCAGGTACGGTTGCAAAGACAGCAGCTCGTGTCGCTTTACGTACTTTTGCCGCTCAAAAGACAAAAAAAGCGGTTGAAACAAATAATCCTCTTTTGAACTTAGCCACAAGTATTGGAACAGATGTCGCCTCTAGTCAATTAGAAAAAGCAGACTTACGTGTAGGCCTTTTTATGCCTAATCGTATTCACATGACTCGCATTCCTGTAGGTCCAGGGCAACATGATCTTGACATTGCTGCTTTAGACTCTAGAGGAGCTACAGTTTCTAGGTTCACCTTTAAGCAAGTCTCTATAAAAAAAGGTCAAAAGCTCTTTTTATTTATTCCTGCTATAAAGTAAAGCTGTTCTTTTTTTATTTTTCCCAGCTATAAAATAAAGCAGTTCTTTTTTTGTTTTTTCCTGCTATAAAGTAAAGAACGATAAAAAAAAATCTTTCTACTTATTCGCTGAAACCCATTTTTTGATTATAACGAAACGCCTCTAACCGAGGCGTTTTAAGTATTTAAAGTCTTCTGGATGTTCTACAAAAAGGGAAGGTTCTTTTTCTAAAAGATCTTGAAACTCTTTTATTGAAAACCAATGTAGCGATTCTAATTCGCTTTTTTGAGGGCTAAGCATTTCTACTTCTTTTAAGGAAAGATCCACCCGATAAACATCGTAATATTCATTATCTAAGTATGTGCCATTATTCAGCACCGTTTCATGCTTTGATTCAAAAAGAAATTTTAGATCTTCCGTTTTCTTGACAATACCTAATTCTTCAGCAAGTTCCCGAACGCCCGCATTTCTGCTATCATCTCCTGCAGAAATATGACCCGCGCAACTCGTGTCTAGTAATCCTGGATGATTTTCTTTTTTTAGACTTCGTTTTTGAAATAAGATTTTTCCATTCAGGTCAAAAACCCAAATATGAACCGTACGATGCCATAAACCTTTCGCATGTACTTCTGTTCTGGAAGCACTATAGTTTAATGGTTCGCCATGCGCATTTAATATGTCAATATATTCTTCCATACGCCAATAAAAAATATAGAAGTCTTTCTAGTAAAAGACTTCTTAAAAAATGATGATAGATCCTATTTACCGAGTTTCGAAAAAACAAGCGAGAAAAACATAATAGAAATAATTGTGCAAGAGAAAGCATTATTATTAATCAAAAAGAGTGCTACAAGCATACTTACGTTCACCACAAGATTAGCATCTATCATTGAACTTAACTATTTTAATAAAACCATGAATAGCTTAAAAGAAAAAATCTCTCTCGCTTTAAGTCAAGCCCAATCAACTCAAATTTTTGATAAAGCAGTCGTTGGCGTTTTGCTGCCAAATCAAGAAACGTTATTCATTTCTTTAAATGCCTGCCCCGATTCTGTTTTTGATATCGCTTCGCTCACTAAGGTCTGCCCAACATCTACTATTGCTCTTCACTATATTCTTAAAGGAGAATTATCTCCTGAAACCCCCGTAGCTTCTTGGATTCAAGAGTTACAAACAAATTACCGAGATCAAATTCTTTTAAAACACCTACTCACGCATAGCCTTGATTATCGTATTCCGATGAGTTCTTTAAAACACTTGTCTCCAGAAGAAATTCTTAATCACTTATACAATTATTCTTTTGAAAAGGCTCCTGGAACAATTTTTAACTACGGGAACCCTGCGAGTATTTTATTAGGTATTCTTCTACAACGCTTTAGTGGCAAATCGCTTTCGGTTCTAGGTAAAGAACTTCTCTTCGACCCCCTTCATATGACTCGTTCTGGCTGGTTTCCTTTGCAAAGAATGTCTCGTTCTGAAATAATTCCTACAGAACACTGTGCCTTTAGAAAAGAGATCATACAAGGCGTAGTTCACGATGAAAGTGCTTTTATTTTAGAACAGTTGTTTCCTGTGGGTTCTGCAGGTATGTTTTCTACCATCGAAGACTTAATGAAATTTGTTCAAATGCTTCTTCAGGATGGCTTATATAAAGGCGAACAGGTGATGCCTGCTGGCATTTTGAATATAATCTCTAGGAATGCCCTTGACCCTTCTATGAACGCTCAAACCGCTCTTGGATTTGAATTAAATAACCCTCGTTTTATGGGAACTCGTTGTTCTTCTAGAACTTTTGGAAAAACTGGTTTCACAGGAGCAAGTATTGTTGCAGATCCTGAGCAAAATGCGGCTATAATTCTCTTATCCAACTTTACTTGGCCCCATAGAGAAGAAAAACCGGAAAGGATTTATACTTTCCGGTCTTATTTAAGCGATTTATTTTTTGAAAGCTTGAATTAATTATTGGTTTTTGTTTTTAATTCTCGCCTTTGTTGCTCAGCAAAAAGACGAGCCATTTCAATACGATTATCTTCACGCTCTTTACGCTTAGTTTCTTCTTTACAATCCACACACTTTGTTGCCGTAGGAACAGCTTCTAAGCGTGCTTTAGGGATTAGATTCTTACAAACTTTGCAAACACCAAAAGTACCATTTTTTACACGCTGTATGGCTTCTTCTAGGTATACTAGATATTTGCCTTCTCGTGCAGCCAAATCAAAATTGGTTTCTAGAGAGGTGTAATCAGAAGCGGCATCTGCCAAATGATTTGAATAACCTGCGAGTTCTCCTCCTTGGTCTTTTTGCGAATGAAATACATTTGTGTTTTCTGAATCCATTTGAGCGGATACAAGCTCTCTGCGACGCTCTGCAAGTAAAGCTTCAAAAAAATCCAAATCTTTTTGATCCATTTTTACCGGTATTTTTTCTGTCATACGAACCCCTTCGTTTGCGACTCCATAAATTGAAATCGTTGTTGACGGTACCCGCATAAATTATCTTTTTTTTTACAAAGAAGAAGGAGTATTTTTGATTTTTCTTGAAAAGACTAAAATATATCGATATTCAAAGCCAATCCCTTTTTTTTGATCTCTTCTATCAACAGATCAATATTGACTTTAAGTGAGTCAATCTTTTTTAAAAACGGGTTTGAGTCTTTAAGAATTTGCCCTACAGTGCCTTTTTCTGGTATTTCAAAGGAAATGGAGGCTAATTCTTGTTGTAATTGCTCTAATTCTTTTTCTAATTGATTTAAATCACCTAATAAGAGGTCTATATCCTTTTTTATTTTGGGATCTTCTGGAATTATGGAGAGAGCAGCCTCTTTTACTTTTCTTAATTCGGTAATCCAAGACGTTACTTTGTTTTTGGTGTCTTGAGTTAAAAAACGAGTTTTCTTTTCAACAGAATAGAGAGATTTCCCTATGGAACCATTTGTAATCGTATCAATAAAGGAACTAATCGTTACTTTTATTGTATCGAGTTCATTTAATATCAAAAATAAATTTCGGCTTATCTCCGAAAAACCCTGGTCTGTAAGACCATTCACCGTATCTCCAGAGATCAAAAAGCCTGAAGCATCTCCTGCAAGAATAGAGACCTCTTGTTTACCCACTAATCCAGTATTGATTAATCGAAATGAAGAGTTTTTAGGAACGTTATAATCGGCAAATAAGCACACCTTTACATAGACCCCATCTTCTGTTAATTCTGTACTTAGAACTTTACCCTTTTCCATTCCATTCACGCGAACAAGGCTACCTGAAGCAAGTGAACCTATTTTCTCAAAATAAATCACAAATGTTTGGCGTTCGTGATAAGGACTTGATGGGTGAAAGAAAAACCAGGCAAAAAAAGCAATCGCCGCTAACAAAAGAAAAACAAGAACAGCTAAAAAATTATTCTTAAATAGATAAACAAACCTATTCATATGCATTGCCATTAAAGATGCTATCATCCATGTAATCGTCTTTGTTGCCTTTAGCTTTTTCTTTAATTCGACGTAAAAGAAGTTCATTGAAAGAAGAGGCGGTATCCATACCATCCATTTTCATTAATGAATTCATGGCAATCACTTCAGAAATCACGGTTAAATTTTTTCCTGGTAACACAGGAATTAAAATATGAGGGATTTTTACACCCATAATTTCTTCTAAGGAAGAACTAAGCCCTGTTCTGTCATATGTAGTATGGCGATCCCACTGTTGCAATTCCACAATAACTTCAATTTTTTTGGTTTTACGTACCGCATGAATTCCAAACATAGAACGAATATCGATAATCCCCACTCCACGAATTTCCATGTGATGTTTTACCATAGGATTCGCTCGACCGATAATAGAATTCCCAATATGAGAGATATGAACGACATCATCTGCAACTAAACGATGCCCTCGTTCTACTAAATCAAGAACACATTCTGACTTGCCCACATTACTTTCACCAATGTAAAGCATGCCCACGCCATAAACATCTACTAGACTTGCGTGAATAACAGCATAAGGAGCAAAAAAGTCTTCTAAAATACGTTGAACAATATTTGCAAATTCAAACGTGTACAAGGGGGTACAAAAAATGGGTGTCCCTTGAGCGTTACACATATCAAGCAATTCTTGATGAGGTTTTTGCTCATGAGTAATCACCCAAAGAGGAGAATGGAATTGAGATAAATTTGAAAATATTTCTCGGCGTTTTTCAGAGCCAAGCGATTCTAAATAATTCCATTCGGTATGCCCCACCACTTGAATTTGATGTGAGCTATACACCGATGTGAAGCCCGCCATAGCAAGCCCTGGTCGATGTAAACCACTTTCTTCAATAAAACCATTTAAGGAATCTTCTCCAGTACAGAGTTCCAACCGGAGAAAATCCTTGTGTTTAAGCCATAAGTTTTTAACGGGATATTTTTCCCGACAATTCACATGAATATCTTTTAACGAATAAGCACTCACTTATTCACCAAATCAGACAGTGATTGTGTTTTATGATCTTTTTGTTTTTCGTTTTGCTTCTTTAATTGTGTCTTAGCACGTTCAAGAGCAACATCTAGAGCCTTGCCCATATTTTCTTCGTCTGCAGAAGCGACAACCACATTACCGGTAATATTTAAGGAAATTTCACAACGGCGCATATGCTCTACTTCATGATCCAAGACAATAGTGGCGGAGGTGATGTTTGGGTAGAACTTGCCCAACTTTTCAATCTCTTCTTGAACACGAGCTTGCAAGCTTGCAGAAGCGTTAAAATGACGAGCTGAAATACTAATATCCATGATGGATCCTCCGTGTTAAAAAACGTTGTTCAAACAAAACCAATGTTTTGCATTCAGAGTATATACATCTATTTTTCACAAAAAAGCATGAAAAAATTTGTTTTTCTCTGAAAAGCGTTCTATTAATATAAAAATAAACTCTTTTAAAAACACTTTCTGTGACCCAGTTCCAAATTGGACTATAGAAAACGCATTTTTTCCTTGTCTTTTCGATTTAAAGCTACCCCTAAACCTCTTTTCGAAGTCTGGCAGGTAAGATTTTCAATTCCTCTTCTCGGTACTTTGCCACGGTACGACGTGCAATACGAATCCCTTTCTCTTCTAAGGCGTTCGTTAAAGCCTGATCCGAAAGCGGTTTCTTTCGATCTTCATTTTCTATTAATTCTTTTATAGCATTTAGAATTCGCGCGGAGCTTAAGTCAGAACCATCGTCTTGTTTTAAACCATTCGTAAAAAACTGTTTTAACTCATAAACGCCATAAGGAGTCTCTACGTATTTTCCATTGGTAACCCGATTAACGGTACTTGGATCTCGTTGGATATCGTCTGCAATCGTTTGCAAAATCATTGGGTTCAAATGTTCTGGACCCTTTATGAAAAAGTCCATTTGACGTTTTAGAATCGCATTCATCACTAGTTCCATTGTACTCTGACGATTATCTACATTACGTAAAAAAGAATTGGCAGCGTTTAATTTTTCTCGAATATATTCTTTGTCTTTTTTCGATGTATTAGAACTCATTAAAAGTCTTTTATACGTTTGATTAATTCGTAACCGGCTACGCAAAGGAGGGTCTTTCACAATCACTTTAAAAACGCCAGGTTTTTCTTCTACTACACTCATGTCTGGAACAATCATTTGAATAGAGGAATTTGTAATCTGCACACCTGGATGAGGAGTTAGCTTTGAAAGCTCTTGTACCGCTCCTTGCACTTCTTCTGTCGTCACATTAAGTTCTTTAGCTATTAACCCATAGCGAAGTGCTTTTAAAGAGTCAAAATGCTTTTCTAAAATCTGTATTGCTAAAACAGAAAAATCGGGCAGGCTGTATGCTTGTATTAATAAGCATTCTCTTAAATTTCGAGCGCCTATGCCTTTGGGGTTTAAAGATTGTAATACATGAAATGCTTCTTGAACGACAAAAGAAGCTTCTTCTAACGATTTCTTATTTTGTAAAACTTCTTCGGCTTCTAATATATCCGAATTAGAACTTGCTAAATATTCTGGTGAAATTTCCTCCACTTCTTTAAAACCACTGCGCACTTTCAATGTGGAAACATCTTGTGCTAACGCACTCTGTACATAGCCTTTTTCATCTAAGCAATCAATTAAATACTCCACCACCACAACGATTCGCTCAGGACGCTTCCAGCTTCTCAACTGGTTTTTTAAAAAGTCTTGCATGCTCTGCGATTCAGTCGCTTCGCGGTTCCATTCTTCTTCTTCAGGATCAGGGGCATTTAAGTCTTTCAAGGGTCGCTCTGCATCTACAAAGCCTTCTTCAAAATATTTATCCCAGTCGATCAATTTCTCATCTAAGTCATCAATCAAGCCCGTTTCTACATCATCCTGCTCTTGACTCATCTCGCTATTTTCTTCAAAATTCTCATCATCTAATGAATCCTCTTCTATTTTTTCTTCTGTATCTGTTAATTCTAAAAGAGGATTTTGTTCTGTTTCTTGTTTAATAGCAGTTTCTAAATCCAGCGAGTTCATTTGTAAAATGGTAATCGACTGAAGCATCTGAGGAGATAGATTCTGTTCTAAACGAACACCTTGATTTAATTGCATTCCTAGATTCATATTTTCTCCCTAAATTAAGCGGAAGGACTCTCCAAGATAAATACGGCGAGCTTCTTCATCTCCAGCTAAAAATTCAGAAGATCCTTCTGTAAGCACCTGGCTTTTATACATAATGTAGGCACGATCCGTAATAGAAAGCGTTTCACGAACATTATGATCTGTAATTAAAATGCCCATACCTTTATCTCTTAAATCAGAAATAATCGACTGAATATCTGCAACGGCAATAGGATCAATTCCAGCAAACGGTTCATCTAACAATAAAAACTTAGGGTTAGAAGCTAAAGCTCTTGCGATTTCTAAGCGACGACGTTCTCCGCCAGAGCAGCTATAAGCCTTTGTCTTTCGAATATGATCAATCTTAAATTCATTTAACAATTCTTCTAAACGCCTTTTCCTTTCGACTCGTTTTAAGTCCTGCGTTTCAAGAATGGCCATAATGTTTTCTTCCACATTCATCTTTCTGAAAATAGAAGCCTCTTGAGGTAAATACCCCACTCCTAAACGGGCTCGACGATACATCGGCTTTGATGTCATTTCAATATCATCTAAAAAAATCTGCCCGCTATCTGGACGAATCATTCCTACAATCATATAAAAAGTAGTCGTTTTACCTGCCCCATTTGGGCCAAGCAAGCCCACAATTTCTCCTTGAGAAACACGAATGGAAGCCTCATGAACTACTTGCTTGCCACTATACACTTTGCATAATTTATTGGTATGTATTGTATGGATCACGTCATTCATTATTTTTTTGCCCTTCGAGATTATTCTTCGTTTTTACACTGTCTTTTGGAAGAATCATTTCTCTTTTTTTATGCCTTTCCATTCTACTCTTTCTTCTTTCTGACTCCGATTTTCGAACTCGAGTGGAGTCTCTTTTTACTTCTTTTCTCTTGTCATCTTTTCCCATGCTTTTTTCTAAATCAAAATAGCGCCCACTAGCAAGAGTCTTACCGCCGATCATTCTAAGAGAGCCTACTTTCCCATCTTTGAAATCCACCTGAATCGTGTCCCCAGAAGATTCATTTCGACCAGAAACTTTACGATTCTCTTTCACATAAAAATAGGTGCTTTGTGCATTTCCACCAACAATTGCCTTATTAATCTTTCCTTTCTCAAAATATATATCTAAACGATTACCATCCATTAAATTTTTATAGTCAGGCAAGTCTTCTTCAAAAAAGAATCCTTTGGCATTCAAATTCACATAAAGATGGCTTATTTTACCTTTTTCAAACTCTACAAATAATGTATCTCCGAATGCTTCTGTGTGCTGCGCAGGCTGACGTCCTTTCGCTTTTTGTACTTGTACACCATGAGCATTTCTTATCACTAGAGCCGATTTAAGTCTTTTTCCATTGGGTTCTAAAACCAAATAAATGGAATCGCCTTGAATAGTCTCATTTTCTAACTGACAAATTGGATTTCCTGATAAAGACATCCAATTATTTTTTTTGTCAAAATAGGCGGTATCACAAGTCACGAGCATTGTCTTTTGTTGGATTTTTACTTCTCTAAATGCCGAAGCAAATTCTTTTTTTTGGTGATATACAATCTTCTTTGCCTTAATTGATAAGGTGTCTATAGTGTCGCCTTTTACCTCATATTGATGTAATATGGGTTTATCAGGCATTGTTAAAATACCCTCTTTGCGATCCAATGTTAAATGTTCCCCAAAAAAAGCATACGTGTTTTGAGAATCCGCAGCAACCACATTCCCTGTCGCAGAGGCAAAATTATTTTTTTTCTGGTATACACCACTACTTGCTTTAATAAAGCCGTCTGGATGAGTAAATAAAAAGCCGCCATCACATTGTACCATATCAATATCGCGATTCCAAATAGCTCGTTGCGTTTTAAACTGAATACTATCGTGAATAAAATGCACTTTCCCTTGCAGCAATAAGCTTCCTCTAGTTCTTGCTACAGATAAACTATCTGCATGACGCATAATCAAAGGAGAACTTTGAGCACATAACATACTACAAAAAGTTAAAAGAATAAAAACACTAAGGAGAGATCGATTCATTCAGCTCTCCTATTTGCACGAGGACGATTAGATTTAAGGTCCTTGGAACGAGGGGTGTTTAATGTATCTCGTTTGATTTTTCTTCGTTTTAATTTATCTAATTCAGCCTCTTTATCCGTTAATAATCGAACAGATCTTCCTTCTTTTTTTGCCCTATTAATTCTGGATTTGTTTGAGAATGTGTCTTGCTCATCTTTTTTAGGAGTGGCTTCTCTTTCACGTTTTTTTCTTGGTGGTGCCACGGAAGTGGTTTCATCTAGTAGCGTTTTATCTTCTTCTTTTAAACGTTTTGCGGCATCTTGAAAAATTCCAGTGACCTGCGACAAGATTCTCCAATTATCCATTTTAGCATCACTAATAAAGCCTTTTCCTTGTAATACATCTCCATCCTCTGTGACTACTCGAACATAGCTATCTGTTTTAACCATGTTATCTTTTTTATGCCATAAAAGAGAATCAGCACGTACGGAGGCTCCCTTTGGAGTAAAAGCAAATACATGGCCATACGCAAAAACGTAATTCATCCCCATATCAAGCGTTCCAGAATCGGCACGCAAAAAAGCAACTTTTACTCCAAGTGAATCGTAAATATCCACAAGTATAGGACGAGCGAAAACTTTATCCGTGGACGCCCAACGTTCTAAGTACGCCGTTTTTAATTTCCACGACAAAACTTCTTCTTCATAAAAATCAAGCAGAGTAGTATCATTAAAAAGCATCAAAGGACGATCTACCGATACCCATGGCGCTTCCTCTTCAATCTCTTCACAACCTAAAAAAAAGGCAACGAATATAAAGCAAAATCCTCCAATAAAAATGAATTGGAGAGTTTTTAAGGATTGATTTAAGGTCCGTTGCAAAAAACATGCCATATAATGCAAATTATAAATTTAGAGCCCCTGATTTTATCAAATGAGCCCTAAAAATCAGAAATTCAGGCGCATAACCTGAATTTCTGATTTCATTTTTATAAAAATGGTAGTTTATTATTCATTCCATACTTTGACGAGCTCTATTTGACATAGGAAATGGATTGAATTGCTTTAATTTTATGATTTTCTAAAAGAACAATCTTATAAACTCCATTCTGATTCATTCCAAGATCACTCCAAGAAGAAACCTGTTTTACAGAGGCCACGCGTTTCCCTTTTAGATTATAGACTTGAAGTTCTCCGCGGCCAGTATTCATTAATGAGAGAATCTCTGATGATAAAATAGGTCGTTCCCCTTGGCTAAGAATTGGAGGCAATGCTCGTGTTCTGATTTTTAGAGATTCATCTATTTTAATAGAATAAATCAAATGAATTTGCACTTCTTCCGTAACTGATTTTGAATACACAAGTGCTTGTTTTATAAGGTAAGAATCTCCTTTAAAAGAACGATTAGGATACTGCCCAATTTTTGCCGTCAACGTACTTTTTTCTATCTCTGAATAAATTATTGCCTGATCTCCATAACTCACCACTTGACCTTCTGCATTATACCAATGCCCAGGATCTATTGCCGTTGAGTTTGCATCAAAAGATTGATCTGGATTCACTGCATAATAACGAATATCTGTTCCTATTTTTTCGGCTAAATCCGATTCAGATAAACCAAAAGCTAAAGCGATGGCGCTTTTATCCAAAGGAACGGCGACAGAAGAGTAATCTGATTTTGGTGGCATCGTGAGCTCAAAAGTAAATTCCTCTACTGTTGTCTTTAACTTGATAAAATGAGCGGTGACGCTTTTATCTTGATCTAGCTTTAGTAATGCAGGGTTTTCAGAACCAGTCAAATCACCACTCCAATGATCAAAAACATACCCTGGCGTTGGCGTTGCTTTTAAGGTGAGAGATCCCGATGGATAACTTCCCGAAGAAGGGGAAATGGATCCAGAGCCATCCACAGCAGTACTTAAAGAATAATTAGTCGTAGATTCATTTTGTTCTCCAAGTAAATTCGTATTGGAAAACTTGACTTGATAAGGCCATTGTTCATCGTTATAAGTGGAATCATCCCAAACGTGATGCCAATGTTCTTGAGGCGCTCCAGAGACGACAAGCCACAAATTAGAACAACCTTCTGGAACAGTAAAGCTTAATGCGCCTTCTGGATTTTGCCCTCCACTATATTCAAGAGAGCCCATATCACTGTAT
>Ga0209510_1003443_pt1 | contig 14912 bp, 13 predicted proteins | sample BiotimSIPDNA_FD_185749 | JGI IMG/M metagenome (GOLD analysis project Ga0209510, IMG submission 185749) | Anaerobic biogas reactor microbial communites from Washington, USA - Biogas_R1 time_0 SIP DNA (SPAdes) (version 2) | ecosystem: Engineered > Bioreactor > Anaerobic > Unclassified | place... | reverse complement strand
ATACATTATCTGAATGGAGGATAAATATGTACAGCGATGATTGGTTAAGACAAGGATATACCAGCGACGAGCAAACTCAAGTCTCTGATTATGTTTTTTATCGCCTTTGGCACGACAATACAGGCGCCGAGATTGGCGTAACTGTAGACTTTGAAATTGACAATGATTTCCACTATGAAATGACTATCGGGGAATGGCAAAGCTTTCTCACTGAAGTTCTCCACATTGATGACCCCGATGATCTTCCAGATGCATTGTGTGGTTATTTTTTGTTGAATGAAGGGCTTTTTGATTTTGAAAGGGACCTGAAAATCAACGGCATATTGTTTCAGAAGATAGCCTTCTATTAGTTCGACTCCGGAACAGATTTGTGTTAAAAATTAGTACCATCGACATGTTCCGAAACCTCACCGCACAGATTAGTGGAAGTGAGGACTCGGTAATAAGTTTGGTGAGGTAGCGATGGGTTTTATTTCCTTCAGCATGACATATTACCAAAACAACATAAACGATCTTGAGTCCTCTCCGGTCAGCGATGAGCGGATCTATAAAGCTAAACAACTGCTGAAAATGCTGGATGATCTGAAGGATGAAGGGTACTTCTATTTGTGTGATCAGTTGGAAGAAAAGCATTCCGGTATTACCAGACTTCGCCGCTACCTGGCAGACAATCAGGCTGTGCCTTTTGAAATCATCCCAAGGATTGTGGACGCGAATCAGCTGACCTACTCTGGTGACAAGCTTGATTTGGAAACAGCGCTAAAAAATATCGTCAGAGATATTCAGAACCAACCGGTAAAGGATCCGCATCCATTCATAGAAGAACTGATCAACTTTTGCGAGTGGGTCGGCTACGAGGAGAACACTGCTTATGTTTTCCTTTTGAGAGACACCTTACTCCCTTACCTCTACTTCTCAGCCAGGGGCAGAAATAACCTTTATCCCTGGCTGATGGGAAGAAAAATGCTGGAAAAGCTCACCGGGGAAGAAGATGTAGATGAGCTGATCCGCGATCCTCTCTTGGAAGCCCTGGAAGAAGGAAATGTCAAAACATTTGACGGCCTGTGTGATTTTTCCTTTCCACGTATCAAAAAGAACCTGGAAAAATATCCTGTCATTACCTCAGCGGTAAAGAACTTGTTGAGTAAGATCCCTGAAAAGAGAATTGTGGTGGTCGAGTCAGGTTGTTACGGAACTTTCCCCATGCTTCTTGCGTGCTTTGACCCAAGGGTCGAGATCAAAATGTACACTGCAGTCCCCTATCTTGCAGAAATTTACGCGGACAGACTCTTCACCAGAGCCTATGAGAAAGTGAGACTTTTTGAGACACTATATTCCCAGGATCTGTATTTCCAATATGCCGATTTTGCTGATAATCGCTTCCTGGTTGAAAAATGCAATGACAAGGTTGTCGAAGAAAAAGCCATGGCAGAAATCCGCCAAATGTTGTTTTGATCACGGGCTAAAAAAGTTTGCCACGGAGTAGATCTGAAGAAAGCTTTATCAGCCTGAAATTTGCACCGTAGAGTTGGAGCTGGAGTTATGATGAAATTAGACGGTTTTGGGATTTTTGTGAAGGACACGCAAACAATGGTCCGGTTTTACAGGGATGTTCTTGGTTTTGAAATCAAGGAGGAAGAAGACGCGAGCAATGTCTACTTGGTCAAGGATGGCACCTTGTTTCTGCTTTATCGTCGATCAGATTTTGAAAAGATGACCAACAGAAGCTTTGGATACGCGGATGGAGTCATTGGGCATTATGAGATTGCTCTTAGTGTTAAATCCTTTGCCTTGGTTGACTTGATGTATGCGGAGGTTGTTTCCAAAGGGGCAACACCAATTTTAGAGCCTACAACTGAACCTTGGGGGCAACGTACCTGTTACGTCGCCGAACCGGAAGGCAATCTGATTGAAATTGGTTCGTTCAACCAAGAATAATTACGAATGGAGTTTATCGTCAACCAAGCCAATAGCCAGCGCGTCTACCCAAACCGTGAGTTGTACGGCTATGGGGAAGATGCCTACATCATCACAGATTGCCAGCAAGAATTGCAGGATGAGTTTGAGGGAAAAGGGGTTAAGATTATTCAGAGACTGCACAAAACAGATTATCACAACCTGGAATTTTCCATCGAGGATATCGACGGAAGGTGGCTCTGTTTTGGAATAAAAGAGGCCTGATCAGCTCATACGATCAAAAAGCTATCATTGTTTACTGACACGCACAAATGTAGAAAGGAAGCTTATGTCTAAAAGATTAAAAGTAGCACTTATCGGCGGAGCATTATTGGGATTAGTCTGCGTAGTGGGGGCTTATCTTCGCTCAGGTGGGACAGCCTCACCAACCTTCGTTTTCGCACTCTGGTTCAACCGGGTCATCATCGGTTTGGTTGTCGGAGCCCCCTGGAACACCAGCAGCAAAAGCAAGAATTTGCTTCGCGGCGCGCTTCTGGGGCTTTTGGTTTCCTTTGCCTTCTACAGCTCCACCGGCTTCACGGATCACATCAGTTTCATCGCCGGTGTTGTCTACGGCGTCATCCTCGAAGCCTGGCTAAGCGGTCCCGGAAAAATACTGTAAAAGCTGATTGGATTTTTCCTATACATGGGAGAAAGATCATGAAAGATGTAATACGTTGGCTGCTTGAAGGGGATGTCTCTGTTCAGTACTTGACGCACAAGCATTTATTGAACTCGGATCAAACCATCCTCGACAACCTGCAAAACAGAATAGAAGAAGAGGGTTTTGGGGCAGAATTTTTATTCCATCAAAACCCCAATGGGCATTGGGATCTGCATTATTACCAACGCAAGTGGACCTGTACTCATTACACACTCCTAGATCTCAAGAACCTGGGCGTCTCGCCTGCGCTCATGCCTTGCCGGGAAATGGTATTGAGGATATTCGAAGAGTGTCAGCTTCCTAATGGAGGGATGAACCTTTCGAAATACGAACATCCAAGTGATGTTTGCGTGAATGGGATGGTGTTAAACTATGCCTCCTATTTCTGTCCAGAAGAACCGCGTCTTCGAAAGTTGGCAGAATATATTCTCTCTGTTCAAAAAGGGGATGGCGGTTTTTCGTGGGATGTTAAATCGAATAAGGCAGATCCACACACAACCATTTGTGTCCTGGAGGGGCTCGGTCAATTTCGCGCCGCTGTGCCCGGGAACAAGCCTTTGGATATCGAAGTTGTAGAAGACAAGGCGATTTCGTTTCTTCTGTTCAACCAGTTGTTCATGGATGCCGCGGATAAAAGGTTTCGGCAACTGTCATATCCCTATCGGTATCGTTATGATCTTTTACGTGCCCTGGAATACCTTGCCAGTCAGCAAGTTCCGTACAATGCAGGCATTCAACCAGCTTTAGATTGGTTGCAGGCAAAACGGAAAAAAGATGGTCTTTGGTATCTCGAAAACCAACACAAAGGGAATGTGCACTTCACAATGGAAGAAGTTGGTAAACCCAGCAGGTTCATCACCCTGAAAGCGCTTACCATCCTCAAGTATTTTGATAGTATCGAATCTTCATCATCAGACCACATTCAAAGGCAGGTTTAAGCGGAAGATTATATCTGATGATAGACTTGTTATTAATTTCCAGCAGCCTTTACCTCTACAAATGCTTAGCCTGCCTAAGTAATTTGATATAATTGTTAATAACAAAAATAAATAAACGAAATAAACTGCCTAGGCAGTGTGTTCAAAATAAATCAATGAAGGAGAAAAAATGGAACTAAAAGAATATGGCCCAAATCCCTTGGTAATCAACATCGAGGAAGCGACAGAGGACAATAAAAATTATCGGACCGCCTTATGGACCGGCAAAAATCTTCAGCTCACTTTGATGAGCATCGAGGTTGGAGAAGATATCGGGCTGGAAGTTCATCACGACATTGATCAGTTTCTGAGAATTGAAGCTGGCGAAGGCCTGGTACAAATGGGCGACAGCGAAGACAATCTGGATTTTGAGAAAAAGGCCGAACATGACGACGCCATCTTGATTCCAGCAGGTAAATGGCACAATCTCACAAATACTGGCGATAAACCACTCAAGGTTTACTCCATTTACGCACCGGCTGAACATCCTCATGGAACAGTACACAAGACCAGAGCTGAAGCCATGGAAGCGGAAAAGCACCACGACCATTAGGCTTTGAAATAGTTCAGTAAGACCTGACATGGGATCCCTGCTAGGATCTCTTGTCAGGTTTTTGTTTGCTCTGTAACAAATTCGTCACTTGGGGGATATCGTCAAAAAAACATCACTGCCAGATCTAAGGTCTTCAGCATTTCCAATCGTTCCCCATTCTGTCCCTTCATTTCCCCTTGACACACCTATGATATCTTTACCAAACAGGGTCTTTTTTGATCATTTTATTAGTTGAAACTTGGTGGTAAACTCCATATAACAATAGAGGAGGAAATATGACTCGTTTAGAGGAGGCTATCATATTTGCGGTTCAGGCTCACAGCAAGCAGCTCCGCAAAGGAACGAACACGCCATATATCCTGCACCCCATGGAGGCAGCTGCTATTGTAGGCAGTATGACTGACGATCAGGATATTATCATCGCAGCTATCCTGCATGACACCATGGAAGACACTGGCATAAGTTTTGATGAAATTGCGACAAATTTTGGCGAGCGCGTTGCCGGACTGGTTCAGGCAGAGACCGAAAACAAGCGGGAACGTCTTCCTGCTTCAGAAACCTGGCTGACCCGTAAGCAGGAAACGATTAACAGGCTCAAGGCTGAAGAAGATATCGCTGTGAAAATGCTGGCTCTTAGTGACAAACTCTCCAACATTCGAGCCATGTACCGGGATCATCTCTTTTTGGGCAACAAACTTTGGGAACGGTTCAATCAGAAAGACCCTGAAATGCATGCCTGGTATTATCGCGCCGTCGCGTCGGCCACGGCAGAGTTGCAAAAATTTCCCGCCTGGCAGGAATACAAGATGCTGGTCGAAAAGGTGTTTTCTTAAGAAAAATCAGCCTTTTGGTATCCTCTGATTCAATCACTACACTTCACAACAAAAGTATTACGGCTACGAGATATCATAGAAAAAGTCAATGAAAAGAGAACATTATGAAAAGAAAACATGTCAAAATAATCCTTCTTTTCCTCGCTATCATCATCATTTCAATGCTATCAGAGCCTTTTACCCATTTTTTCCACAGGATCGCAGACACGCTGATCTACAATAATTATCATCACTATCTGCCCTGCTCTGCTTTACCGCAGTTAAGTGAAGTAGAAAGCGTAGTTGCTCAGCATCCTGATGTCATCGCCCAAATCGAAAACCTCTCTCCCGGGAACATTGAAGTGGTTATCGATTCGATCACCTGTCCAGGCAAAGCCAGTATCATCATCTTTTATGCAAGCAAAGAAGAAAGCAAATTGATCAAAGAAGTACTAACGGATAAAACTTTCTTTGGAGTCCCTTATTCCATGATCAATCGTTGACCAGAATCCTGCAATTGCTAGCGAACAAAACTGGTCTCAAGATTTATCAAAAGGTGACTCTCGTTGGTTGGGCTCGTCTTAGGGGAGCTTGGCAGCATTCACAGATTTCAAAAGCGAAATGACTTCACTGTCGCTAACCTGGTCAAAATCCAGGTAATACGCGCCAACCGCACCCAAATAATAGGGGTCAACTTTTAGAGAGATCAGTTCTGCCCCCATTTTTTCCAAATGGGGGGCTGTATAAGCTGGAGTGACCGGGATGGCAACGACTACCTTTTTTGCCCCTCGTCTCTTCAATTCTTCAAGGGCGGCCATCATGGTATACCCTGTGGCAATGCCGTCATCGACGATGATGGCAATTTTCCCTTTCACTTCTCGGGGGGCGGCATCCCCAAGATATTCACTTCTGCGACGTGCCAGTTCTGCCTGGGTTCGCTTGATCTCGTTTTGAAACCATTCCTGGTCCACCATGGACACTTCCAAAGTATTGCAAATTGGCTCTCCTCCTTCAGCCATGGCGCAGATGGCATATTCTGGATTCAGGGGATGCCCGATTTTCTTGGTGAGCACGAGGTCTAGCGGCGCATGAAGCTGCTTTGCGATTTCCGCCCCCAACACCACACCGCCTCTGGGTAATGCCAGGATAATCACATCTTGTCCGTGGAATTTTCCCAGAGCTTGTGCCAACTTTATACCGGCTTCTCTTCTATCCTGGAATATCATATTTTCATCTCGATTGTTGATGCTTTCAAAATTCATAATGGTCAGATCCAAAAATGACCATTAGCATCATTAAACCTATAATACATCCTCAAGCTGGTTATGGAAATATCCAATTCTATTGATTGGATCAACCTGGCAGCAGAACCTTATTCCCTGTACAAAAAAGACACAACAACGCGATCTATCACGCCATCCCGCGAGAAAATGTGCTGACTGGCTTCTGCGTCCAATACCAGGCCACTTAGTTTACGGGAGCTTTCATCCGCATAGTGAATTTCAACTTCATCGCGGTCGCTATATTGAACCGTAACGGGAGTCTGGCAGACAAAAGAGGTCAGTGTGCCAGCCGGCAGGGCCAGGGTTTGCTCCTCATCGAATACATCCAAATAGCTAAAATTGCGCGGTGATGAGATCAGCTCTGACGGGTCGAGCAGAAACGGATCAAAAACCAGGTGCCCGTCTTCAAACCCCATCCCTACTTCCAGCTGGCGGGTCAGGATTTCCTCTTTTACCATGCCGGTCATCCCTGGTTGACGCGCGCCGTGGCCTTTGGGCGTATGTGAGTAAGGATCCGAGGGGAAGGCACCATACTCAGCGGGTGTTTTCTGATACCCCAGCCCCGCACGAATATCCCTGTAAAAGTCGCACAGCTTTCCCGCAACAGCTTCATTTCTAAAGCGCACAGCAGTTTCCTGAACTGCTAATAGAAGTTTTGAAACCATGTGCCAGTAGATGCTCCCCAATCCTTCGTAACTAAAGAATGTACCAGAGCGTCCAGTAAACTTACTGTGCCTGAAGGTGTTTTCAAACAAGCGCTTAATAGCGTCACTTTCCTGTTCTACCAAGATTTCAAATTTAGGTTGGTTTTTTAGGGCTTTCAATACTTTACGAACATCCTTCACATTACGCAGGTTGCTTGCAAAGTGAAATAATCCGTCAATATCCTGAGTGAAGAGGCTGATATCCTGGTTTTCTACCAAGCGGGAGGGTAATTTCAAATGGCTGAGTTGTTCAGGCAGCAAAGTGTTCTTTTTGAGGAAAGAGGTCATGATCCGATCTGGATAGAGTATATACGAGTGTTGATCGGCACGGTAGAGCGAACTATGGTGCAAACTCTCTAAAACCGAAAGAGATTCTTCAGCACTCAACAGACCAGAAGAGAGAATTGAGACTTGCCCTTCAAGCATTTCATAGAGGCGGTCCACATAGGCGCTGCCAGGTTCAAGCCGCAATAGATTATACGAATGATAAAGCGCGTCTGTCCGCCGGTTGGCACGCAAACTATGCTCTAAATACTCTTGCGTTGTAAGCAAAAACGCTTTTAGCTCATCGGCGGGTACCTGGCTCATTGTTCCGCTGAATCCATGCTCGTAAATCGCCGAACGATACTTGCTGCCGGCCTCTCCGAGTTCATCCATCATCTGTCGGCGCACATCTGGTGTGAATTCAGCGCTCAAATTGACCTGGAAGTGCTGTAAAACTGCGGTAATTTTCTTCAGCAAATCAGCTACTTCGCTGTGGATGGAAAACTCTCCCTTTTCATCCTCCACCAAATGACGGAAAAACGCCACGAAACGACGCAGGTAACCCATCGTAACTACAGAAAGTCCGTACCCCACCAGGGCGTTGTTGGCATCGTTCCATTCCGGGCGTTGCGTATTCATCCAAATCCCGCCTTCAGGAACGAAGTTGACCAACTTGGCCAGCAAAAGCGTGAGCAGCTTTTCAGTGAGCGATGCGTGCACCATGCTTCCATCCGAGGCAAACAGCAGACGCCCGTCACTACCATACTCATGAGTCAGTTTTTCAATCTTTTCATGAAGCGAGTGATCAAACACGATCGTGTTATGAGGATCTTTGAGCAAATCTTGATAGGGTTTAATGCGATAAGGCACATTCGAGTAACTCAGAGCCGGTGTATTCAGCTGCTCACGCAGCTCTTCGGGATGAAAGCGGTCACTGGCTTCCATCAGTTTTAGCAAATAAATGATTTGATGATCGCTCCAGTAACCAATATTCGCCCAGGGATTGCCCTCTTCCGGGACTTCCCAATCGATGCCTGCACGGCTTATGCGATAAGGGTTATAGCCATCCGCCGTGGTAGCACATAAAAAAGTATCCACAGTGGATTCCACAAAATAGGGGAAGGAGTAAACCAGCGCTTCCCAATTTTGAAAAATATCACGCCAATTGCCCGCGTAATCCAATCGTTGAGAGCCGTCCTCTTTCTTCAAATTGATTGAAAATGCATTCCACGGTCGGCTGGGGTCCCCATGTCGGCGGCTGAATGTGAGCGGTAAATAGGTGTTCAGCAAGCGCCGAAGATTGGGATCATCCAGGTCAGCAGCATACGAACGCATCTCTGTAAGACTAAATCTGTCTGGGAGAGCTGTAAAAAACTCAGCCTGAGAAGCTGGAAGATTGTGTTGGTGGGTAGAAATATAATCAAGCAGATCAGATTTTTCAATCCAGTAATTTTGGGAGAATATACCGCCACGCATAATGTTAAAGAGTACATTCGAAAAATGGTGCGTGCTGACTTGGATTTTCTCTGAAACCTGCAGCCCGTCAGCATTTGTTACTTTTTTCTGTAAGTCAAACGCACCAAGTTCAATGTCCTCTTCAATAGCTTGTTGCTTCGCATCCAAGGGTGTTTTTAGGAAGTTTCGCAACCGCGCCAAAGCAGCGTGATCCTGGTCAACATCTGCTACCAGATACCAGTTGGACTCCTGTCCCGCTTCCAGATGCAGGTTTGCGTGTACAAAATACGCGCCACGTTCACCCCGAACGTCTGTTTCTGTTTCAAGGCTTCCCCCAAAACGGAAGTTAGTCAACTGTTTGGAAGAAAGCAGCACATGTTCAGGTTTCAGCCCTACCTGAAAAACTACATTTGCGGCTAACGATTCACTTGGTTCAGCCAGGTCTGTCAATCGCGAGTTTAGGGCATACAAACCCAGGTTTGTCTCTTGATCTAATTCACTGTGTTTGTAGGCATCTAGCAGACAGCTGAACATATTTTGGGTTAAGGAGCTGACATTGGCTGGAAGAATATTTTGGAAACCATCCAGCACTTCCACCTCACATGGGGATTTTGAGTGACTGATATTGCTCAGCCAAGTTGTTTTAATGAAACCGAAGCGGTCTCCTGTGCGCCAGCTATATCGGATTACCAGCTCAAGAGATCGATTAATTTCTTCAAAGATCAACGTGGTTCCAGGGATGTTTTTGTACAGATTGCGTTCAACTTGATATTGTCCATCCTGCCGAATCGAAAATGGCTCCCAAAGCCAGGTTTGGGTGCCGCGCCTAACGCGCAAGATCGTTTTCACGCCCGTGTTTTCGGAATTTTCGCTTAGTTTATCTTCGGTATAGTACGGAAACAAGGCATGTTCAGCATTCACTCGCCCGGCACTAAGTCCGCCCGTTGAGGAAATGAACAGCCAGTGATCAGCGCCGCTGACAATACTCATGAAAAAGGGCGGCATGGCATCGTAATTTTGGATTCTATAAAAGGTTTCCCCAAGCAGGTTAACAAAACCCCCGGTGGCTTGAGCCAGCGGGGGTGTAAGCAGAGTACCTCCAATAATAGTCGGTACGTAGTTAAATTTCATGTAATCTATTCTCCATCGCTGAGGAAATTAAAACTCAGTCTACCTGCAAACCATTTCGTTTTGTTACATCGCTGAACCAGTAAGCACTGTCTTTGATTGTGCGTTTTTGGGTTTCGTAATCGATATGGATGACACCAAAGCGTTGGGAATATCCCCTGGCCCACTCAAAGTTATCCATAAAGGACCACTGCAAATATGCTCCCATAGGAATGCCAACCTGAATAGCCTGCCAAACCGCCTGGATATGGGTTTGCAGATAATCGATCCGTCTCTGATCATGGACCCTGCCAGTCTCATCAGGACCATCGGCATAGCTGGCACCATTTTCGGTCACCATCAGTTGTTTGGGGTGATATTCCCGGTTAACCCTATCCAGAATTTCAAACAAACCCTGGGGATAGAGTTCCCAGCCCATGTCAGTCTGGGGTACATCCCGTTTTTGGTGACGAAAATCCTCGGTATTCGACGATATAAGCATTCGGGTATAGTAATTGATGCCCAACATGTCCGTTTCCTGCGCGATCACCTCCATGTCACCTGGCTTGATGAAATCAGGCTCAGTTGACTCCAGCACGCCCATTTCAACATAATCCTCAAGCATATCTACGGGGTATCCTCGCCCAAAGATAGGATCAGAAAACCAGCGAATGAGCTCTCCATCCATAAATCGGATTTTGTCCTCACTGACCGAGGCGTTAGGGTCATTATGGATTGGGCTCATGTTCAGCACAATCCCAACCTTCGCGTCAGGCACCGCAATGCGCAGCTCCTTAACCGCCTTCCCGTGCGCGAGCAAAAGGTGATGAGCTGCCAAAACGCCCAATGAGCGGTCTTTCATTCCCGGCGCGTGTTCCCCATAGGTAAAACTGAGGTGGCTGGCACACCAGGGCTCATTGATGGTGAACCAATCCTTGACCCGGTCGCCCAGGTGGCGGGTGATCACCCCTGTGTATTCCTCGAAGGCATCTACAACCGAGCGATTCAACCAGCCATTTTCCAATGCTGTGGGCAAATCCCAATGATAAAGCGTAGGCATTGGCAAAATGTCAGCTTCCAAAAGCGCGTCCACCAGCTTGCTGTAAAAATCCAATCCAGGTTGGTTGATTTTTCCACGACCTTGCGGCAGAATACGCGGCCAGGCCAAGGAAAATCGATAAGCTTTATAGCCCAATGACTTCATCAAAGCGACGTCTTCCTGCCATCGATGATAATGGTCACAGGCCACGTCCCCGGTATCGCCATTTAAGGTTTTGCCAGGAGTATGGGAAAACACATCCCAGATTGACTCTCCTCTGCCATCCTCGTTTACCCCACCTTCAATTTGATACGAGCAGGTGGCAGTCCCCCACAAAAAGTTATCTGGAAATTGCAAAAGTTTTGTCATTGTGTTTTCCTTTTTTAGTAGTCGAGTTTCGTAAACGTATTCTTGAGAAGTGGATAGAGCTCTCGATAAACCTGGTAAGCCTGCTGATAAACCTCGAAATTTTCCGGGTTTGGCGTGGTCTTGCCGGTGATATGGATACTTTCGTGACAGGCAGTTACCACGTCCGGCCAGGCTCCTTTGCCCACACCAGCCAAAAGCGCGGCTCCAAAAGCGGCACCCTCAGTGGTGTTAACGCTGACCAATTCGCTCTCCAGCACATCAGCCAAAATCTGGCACCACAAAGCGCCTTTGGTTCCCCCACCCGATGCGCGCACCTGATTGATCTGCTCCAATCCGGCGTTTCGGATCAAGGTGAAGCTGTCTTTCAAGCCAAAAGCGACCCCCTCCAGGATAGCGCGGGTCATGTGAGCGCGGGTATGGCGCAAGGTCAGACCGATAAAAGCTCCCCGGGCAAATGGGTCTGGATACGGAGTGCGTTCGCCGCTCAAATACGGCAAAAACAGCAAGCCTTCGCTCCCTGCTGGCACAGCTTCAGCCTCTTGCAGCAACTGGTCAAAACTAGCTTCAGGTGCCAGGCTATCACGATACCACTGCAAACTGCCAGCTGCTGAGAGCATCACGCCCATGAAGTGCCATAAACCGGGAACGGCATGGCAAAAAGCATGCAGACGGCCTTGCGGCTCAACCAAAGCTGATGGTGTTGTGGCAAAGATAACCCCGCTGGTGCCAACGGTAAGTCCGATAATGCCTGGCTCAACCGCCCCAACTCCAACCGCGCCAGCCGCTTGGTCACCTCCCCCGGCCATAACAGGAGTTGCTTGCGCCAGTCCGGTCAGAGCAGCCGCTTCCGCACTAACCAATCCGGTGATCTCAGGTCCCTCAAAAGTGGGCGGCATCCATTCGCGCGGGATATCCAACGACGCCAAAATCTCGTCTGACCAGTCTCTTGTCTTGATGTCAAAAAGCACCGTACCAGAGCCATCGGCCTTGTCCATGGCAAATTCGCCAGTCAGTTTGTAGCGGATGTAGTCTTTAGGCAACAGGACATGGCGAGCCCGGGCATAAACCTCAGGTTCGTTTTCAGCCACCCACAGGATCTTGGGTGCGGTAAATCCGGTCAGCGCCACGTTGCCGCTAATTTGGATAAACCTTTCCTTGCCGATCCTGCTGTGAATCTCATCACATTGAGCCTGGCAGCGTTGATCATTCCACAAAATCGCTGGCCGCAGTACCTGCCCATTCTCATCCATAAGCACCAAGCCATGCATTTGACCGGTCAGACCAACTGCTTCGATTTCAGCTGGACTGATTTCGGTCTGAGCGATGACAGTTTGAATGCTCTTGATGACAGCCTGCCACCACTCCCCGGGGTCTTGTTCAGACCATAAAGGTTTAGGGGAAGAAAGAGTATGCGCTGAAGAGGCAGTGGCAATCACCTCCCCCTTCTGGTCGATCAGCAGCGCTTTGCTGCCAGTCGTGGAAACATCAAGCCCCAAAAAGTAAGCCATGCCAGACCTCCTGATTAAGAAACAGTCACCGGACAGACAAACACGCGGTCTTTTACCGGCAATGTGGATTCTCCAGTGATTTCAAACGCAGCTTCAAGGCGGATGTCCTCAGAAGAACTTCCGACTTTGATTTTTACAGTCCCGGGTTCGAGAACCAATTTCAAGCCTTCACCATAGTAGGCCAACATGTTAACTGGCAGGTCAAAAGTGACAGTTTTCTTTTCACCTGGTTTCAAATGCAAACGCAAAAACCCGCGCAACTCTTTGACAGGTCGCGGAAATTCGGCGTATTCATCTGTGGTGTAGAGCTGAACAACCTCATCCCCGGCTACCTCTCCAATGTTGGTGACATCGAGTGAGATTCGCACGGTTTCATCCAATCCGGCTTCTTCCCTGTCAAGGGTCAGATCACTGTACTCAAACTGGGTATAGCTCAATCCATGACCAAAGGGGAAGAGCGGTTTAACGCTTTCGTTGACGTAATTACCATAAATGTTGGAGTGCATTCCCGAAGGTTTGTAGTTGTAAAAGACCGGCACCTGCCCAACCGAGCGGGCTATGGAAACGGGCAATTTGCCGCCCGGATTTAACTCTCCAAAAATGGCGCTGACAATTGCGCCAGCCCCTTCTTCACCCGGGACCCAGGCCTCCAGCACCGCATTTGACCCTTCAATCAAATTCGGGATCGACAACGGCCGTCCGTTGATCAAAACCAAAATCACTGGCGTACCGGTTTTGAGGATTTCCTGCAGTAACTCTGCCTGAACACCTGGCAAGCCCAAGTCAGTTGAGTCTCTGAACTCGCCGGTCGTGCAGTTGTAAGCTAAGCCTGAGCGATGACCCAAAACAACCACGGCTGTATCAGCAGATTTTGCCAGATCGACCGCCTCTGCAAACCCGGATTTATCCTCTGAGTTGATCTCACAGCCTTTGGCAAAGCCTACTTCCATGGAATCCGGCAGAAACTGTTTGAAAGCTTCCAAAACAGTCGGGATTTCAACAGGCAGTTTTTCAACCTCCGCCTGGGACAAACCCTCATAACCTGAATCTTTCGGTGGGTCCTGATGCATTAACTCCAGCACGGCGGCATAGGAGTAATCACCCATCATGCAGCGTCCGGAGTCAGTGTTTGGACCGATCAGTGCCAGTTTTTTGATAGAAGGCTTGAGCGGCAGTGAGCCATCATTTTTGAGCAGCACCAGGCTTTGACGGGCAATCTTTTTTGCCAATTCACGGTTTTCAGGCGTCTCAAATTCAACCATCACTGAGCCTTCATCGACATAGGGATTCTCAAACAGACCCAATTCAAATTTCTTGGTCAGGTGGCGTCTGACAGAAAGGTCGACCGTTTCCATTGACAATTCACCAGCCTCAAGCGCTTCTTGCAGACCAGGTGCGTAACAATCAAAACTGGGCAGTTCCACATCTATCCCCGCGCTGAGCGCTTTGATAGCGGCTTCTTTGCGATTCTTTGCAGCTTTATGGTAGTTATGTATCATCACCACGGCTTCATAATCAGACACGACCACTCCATCAAAACCCAGGGTATCCCGCAGCAGATCAGTCAGGATACGCTTTGAAGCAGCCACAACCTCACCATCCAGTTCGGGGTAGGCATTCATCATCGATAACAAACCCGCGTCGCGAATGGCGGCCTGGAAAGGTGCCAGGTAGACATCCCACAGGTCTCTTTCACCCAGGTGGACCGGACCACAGTTCAGCCCGCCCTGTGAAAAAGCATGTCCCACAAAATGCTTGCCAGTCGCCAAAATTCCGCTTGCCGGGTTTTCCCCCTGCAAGCCGCGGATGTACTCCATCCCAAACTGACTCACCAGCAGCGGGTCTTCCCCAAAGGTCTCTTCGATGCGTCCCCAGCGCGGATCGCGGCAGACATCCAATACCGGTGCCAGCCCCTGGCGCGCGCCCATGGCGAGCATTTGCTTGCGGATTTGTCCGGTCATTTCCCGGGCGAGCTCTGGCTGAAAAGTGCTGGCCAGTCCAATTATTTGCGGATAAACGGTACTCTCCTTCGCCATCAACCCGGCACAGCATTCTTCGTGGTTTATGGCCGGTATCCCCAGGCGGGTCTCTTCCAGTAGAAACTTCTGCACCTGGTTGTAAGCTTTGGCAGCCTCCAGGGGCGCTAAATTACCGGCGCCGGCAACGCGCGTGAGTTGCCCCACCCCATCTTTCAGCTTAATTTTCACTTTTGCCAGGTCTA